>FUFK010727839.1_pt1 | contig 14987 bp, 9 predicted proteins | sample 1021851 | NCBI WGS metagenome assembly FUFK01 (sample SAMEA51879418, study PRJEB19060) | metagenome | reverse complement strand
TACATTACCATTACCCGTAATTGAAGCTCCTAGACCCCCAAGAAAAACATTATCTTCAGTAGACATGCGCATTTTAATTGTAGTGCTTATGTCTCCGCCTCCCCCATCAAATGTAAAGTTTGTACTATCTGAGTAGTCTTGAAGATCGACCAATCTAAATTTATTACTAGCTGTTGACGCGACATTTGCAAAATTGTTTTAACTGGTGGACAAACCATTGGCAAAGAAAGTATTACCTAACCTAATTCGATTAGCATCAATCACACCAGCTATCAAAGCGTAAGAATTTGAATTAGAAAAGTCACCCTGGTCAAGAACCCCGCCAGAAGTATATGTATCAAAACCACTTGAGTTTAACCCACTTGTTAATCCAGAATCAGTAAACAAATCAACAGTAGTGGCATTAATACGTTTTGCAAAAAGTTCTTTGTTATTAATATCTGTCATACCAGCAACGTCATGAACAATTACACGAGNACCNGGAGAACTCGTNGTAGAAATNCCNTGNTCACTNCCTGTTGTCGTAACTCTTGCAGTTGAAGCTTTTGTAATTGCAGAAATCGAAATAACATTTCCTGTAAACTGACCCTCATTCCAGATAGCAAAAACATTTTGACCTGTGGTAATACCGCTTGAAGAGTCATCAATTAGAGATCTATTGTTAGAGTCATACTCTCCGCCAAAAGTAGTACCGAGTAAGGTTCCAAGCCCAGTAGCTTTCACAACATTAGCTTTAGGAGTTCCGGACTGTGCCTCAGATGTATCAGAAGTAATTACAGTACGCAAATCATTATAAGTAGTTTTAACGTCTTGCGATCCTTGAAAATCCAATTCTACTCTATAAAAATCAGATGATTCCATGTCTCTAATTTGAGTTACATACTGAGCAGAAGCACCTGAAACAAACAAATCGTCTACGTCAGATACAGCTGAAAAACCAGAGCTTGAACCATTTGAGTTATCAACTATACTACTCGGATGCCCGTCACCTTTATTTGCAAAAAATAATCCATCAGCATTTGAAGTAGTAAATGATGGGTAATTTGCTTCTCCTGTGTTAGTATTTGTAATACCAGCAAAATTAACAGAGGGAGAATCTTCGTTAAAGGCAAAAAGAGGAGTTTCTCCGGGAGGGGCTACGGTTGTAAAAGTAAAACCTTTTACATCTTCACTAAAGTTTCCGCTTGTATCTCTTGTCCTTGCTAAATAGGTAAATTCACCAAAAGTATCAATAGGAACAGATTTTCGGTTAACACCTGAGGACACTGTCACTAATGGGGAGGCGATGTTAAAATTAGCAACAGTATTTGAAACTTCTCCTGCTCTTCTACGGATTACAACATCTTGTAAATCAAGGTCAAGGGGATCAGGATATTCCCAAAAAAGAGTAACTTGGTCAGTGCTTTGACCTGCGGATAAATTAAATATATTATTAGGTTTAGCTATTTTTCCAAGAATCAATTGTGATTTTTCAGCTGTCACACCTCTTATTTCTTTGTTTAGAGGAGTAATTCTAATTATTAAAGTATTAACACCAGAACTTGAACCACGATCTATATTATTAATAGTAAATCTAACTTTACCATCATCATCAACACCTGTNGCAGCNACTTTTACTGTATTAAATGTNGTTAAATCAGGAGATTCACCNGTAAGTTTNTAAGANATNTCATANTCAGTTACTTCTTGNCCNGTAATNTGATCAAAAGCAATAGTCGCTCTAACAGAAACTCCNTGGTTTCTATCAATAAATAAACTTTCTGAAATTGTTAATCCAGTTACTTTTCTAATTGGAATTTCTTCAATTACAATAGTTCTAACAGTAAAGGGGCTTGTTCTACCCTGAAAGTTTCTATTTCTTGCTTTAACAGAGATAGGACCTACTCTAACATTTGGGATAGTTCTGTCTTCTGTTAAGAAAATTTGATCAAATTCGCTTCCTAGAGATAAGTCATACACACCATTGTTTGCAAGATGAAAATTTCCGGGATACGTAAAAGGATCATAATCTAANGTAAAAGTGTCNCCACTNACATTGCCTATTGANGCAGTAACATCAGGAGAGATATTTATAAATGTTCTTCCACCTACATTCGCTTTTGGAGACTCACCACCTGTTGTAATCGTATAAATATTATTAGCAGTCATACCTGCATTACTAGTAAAAGCGTTAGTTACCTGTGCAGGGCTGTAACTTGTAGCAATTACAGGGAAAACATTACCTACAGTAAATTGAACATTATCTCCGACTTCAATAGTTGGGACAGTATAGTGATCTACTACAACTCTCACTGTAGAAGCTTCAGATGTAAGAGATACAAACTCTACATTTGCAGGAAACTCTCCTGTATGTAAATTAAAATCTGATGTAGAAATTTCAATACCATCAACAAATGCTGTAATAAATCCTTTATCTCTAGGCACAATTTCTATAGGTTCAACATGCGAAGTTTTAGCTGCAGAAGCAGCAGTGCCAACTGGATTAATAAGTGTAACTGTATTATTTCGTGAATANTGAAANGATGTTCCTGANACATAAAAACTNTTATTAGCATAAAATCTTGAATCTAAAAGTTGATTTAGNGNNACATAAAAAGGAGCTGNTGGTATTTTTGAAAATANTCGANTTGTNCTATCNGTAGAAGTTGGATTAGCTATGATAAGTTTGTTTAAGTTACCAGCACCATCAATAGAAGTCAATGATGCATTTGATGTAGATCCGTTTGTGTTAAAACCTAAAATAGCTGAAGAAAATTGAACAGTTTGAGGGTTATGCCCGACAAAACCAAGTGGAGCGCCTGTATTAGCTTTTTCTAGTGCTGGAAAAGAAATTTGATCTATACCTTTAAGACCTTGGAAAGTTGATGTATCATCATTAACATTTAAAATGTGTTTATGAAAATTAAAATCAAAAGCAACATTTAAACCTTCAAGGGTAAATTCAACAAATTCTGATGCACCCCCGGTTTCTGTAACTGCATTACATAATAAACGCAGCTCACCAAGAGTGCCACTAAATCCATTTTTGCCACTTAATACCGCAGGGTTTAATGAATCAGCTAAACCAGCTGAGTTTCCAACCTTAAAAGTAGGTGGATGTGTTCCCACAGTAGATGTTAAATTAGTAACTTTTTGTGTTACATCAGGTAAAGATACAAAATAATCCGTGCTTATGTTAAGAGGATAATCTTGGCGATCTATAAAAGGATCAACAGAAACATCAATAACTACACTACCATCCGAGGTTCGTCTTGGAATTGGCAATAATTGGAAATCAGGGGCCGGAGGAGGAGTAAACGGAGATAGTATGTCTGTGTAAGCTGTAGGCGTATAATCAATAAATTCATCAGAATCTACAAAAACATTTGAAACATACTCTATTGCCTCAATTTCAACTTCATGCTCATCTGTTCTGTTTAATCCTGTAACCTTAAAAAGTTTTCCAGCTTTATTAGTGTAAACATCAGAAGAATCACTTACCCCGATTGAGCCAGGATTTGTCATCTCACCCACCATCCAAATGTCATTTTTTTCTGGCAAAGCATTTGCAGGAAAACCTGAAAAAGCTTCAAATGCTTTAGTAACTGGATTAAACATGTGAGTTACCATCACATCCGCCTGATCAATGCCAAAATTTACATTTGCNTTTGATGTTATNGANNTANTTGATGTTGCTTCTTTCGATATTTGTGTAGTTTCCAGAAGAAATTTATCATCATCAATTAAATACAAATCAATTCTATCAGAATTTTGTTTATAAATTCTCATAGCAAGAGGATTAGTATTTGCTGTAAAGAAAGTGCTTGGAATTGTGGGATCAGTAAAGTATTCAAAATAAACGTTTTGAGTATTAGTATTACCCCCAACAGCAAGATTAGAAATTTTCCTAACTCTACCACCAAAACCAAACCCTAATCCATTTTGTTTTTGAGAAACAGAAATAACATCACCAGGAGCAAGACTTATTGCTTCAATGCTAGTTGTAAATTCAACACGACGACGTAAATATCTAGAGGCAGCAATGTGATATTGTGCGTACCTTAACGCTTGACTTCTTCTGGTTACACCTATTAAATCAAGTGTAGACAAATTTTCTAAAGCACTTTTGTCTCTACCGTCATTTCTATCAACGGTATCAATTCTAACAGTTTCTCGTTTGTAGTGATTTGTGGGTTCAATGTAACTAACATCTACTGCCGTGATAATGTCACTTTCTTTAATACCAGAAATCTGAAAAGTACCATCTTTAATGTTCGTTTCATTAAACATTGCAACAGGTAATTCATCTGGCATATCAACAGCAAGAGTTAATTTACCCATGTTGTAAACCAACGCACCTCTAAAAATAGAAGTAATTTGGTTTAAAATGTCCATCACTTGCCCTTGATCTGAGATAGTAATGTCACATGTAAATCTACGCTCTTTAATTTTTATTGAATCAATTAAACCAAATTGATTTTCTCTAATTGTAGTAAATAGACCTCTTGGTTTATGCCTAAAAGTGCCATCAGCTAAAGATGTAACGCCTTCAAACCTACCCGTTTCTACGTTACAGGCATCACAATATTGAGCAACTTGATAAAATTTAAATTTATCTATGACATCCTCAGGAATGCCTAATCCATAAGTATTGTTTGTTAAAATATCATAAATTATCCATACAGGGTTTTGTGTCCAGCCAAAAACAAAAGTGCCATCCCACGTGCCTACATAAATTTGAGGATTACTCCCAGTAAGTTTTGTTCCTGGACCACTAAATTGNAATGAATACCCATTTTCTTGNTAAGANTTACCNGTNGANCCNCCATCNACNACNTCNANNTCTCTCCAATCNATCTCNCCACTTTCNANNACTGGTTGATTGTAANNAGANGGNACTTTTACAAGNANTCCTTTNACCATNGAGGTAAAGTTAGGNACNCCNCCAACGTGNTCNGANTGNGCNTTNATNGCNTANCCNATGTGNGCAGTTCTTGGATAGGCTTGACGCTTAAATTCAATTTCGGTCCAACCTTTAACACTAATGTCATCATGAATTTTCGAAGAGTCACTATCATTTGATGTTTTCTTAATTGTAAATTTGTATCCATCATCAGATCTATGCTGTTCAGGAATTAAAATAGTAACATCAAATCTAAATAAGGTGTTAGTTTTACCACTAATTGATTCAATGTGCGGCTCACCGTCCTCTAAAATTTGTGTTGTTCCAGTTCTGTCAAACACATCAATGGAAAGCTCTGCTGAATGACCACGAATGTTACCTCGGTCATCTTGATTAATTAATCCTCGTAATTCAAACGCAAACCGAAGAGCGTCCCATGCTTGAGCGCTCGTATCTTGAAGTTCTACTTTAGACTCGGGAATACCACCAACATTACCTTTTTTAAGCTTAACAGGAGAAGTAAAGTTTTGAGGAGTTGCAATCTCCTCTCCAAAAACTCTTAGTGCAGGTTGAGTAACAGTTCCAGTATTGGTTAAAGTTTTAAATAAAACAGTATTTTCACCGCCATCACCGTCTAAATTTATTAAATCGTCAATGTTTCCGTCTTGAATTTCAATATCTTGAGGACCATTAGAATTAATTCTATAAACCGGTCCTTCACCAAATCCAATTGTTGTAAACATCATGTCAGTAGAAAATTTATTGTTTGGATCTTCTACAGCACCGCCTCCACCGCCGCCACCTTTACCTCCTCCACCTTTATTATGAACTCGTATACTATCTGCAATGTAGGTGTGTTGAGTTGCTACAGTAAAGTTATAACTGGTGGCTGAAGGAGCAGGACAGATTTCATCTATTGGGGAAATTTTTCCGTCTTCAGTAACAAGCTGATCTTCTCCAGCAATTAATTTGCCTGCTTCTAAAAATAAACCATCCTCTAAAAGCACCCAATGATTAGGAGTAAGAGTTAATTCACCGTTCCAATGAATTAATTTTATGAACTGGTCATTTTCATGTTTAAATGTTTTTGTAACGCTAGCAGGTCCTAATTCTCCATCTTTATTAAACGCTAAAACTAAATCACCAAGCTCGATGTTTTCAATGGCTTTTTTAGATCCATCAGCCATAGAAATCTGTGTTCCACCAACAAAACAACCTTTTGAGCCTCGCACATGAGGCATCATTTGTCCATCGTATATTGTATAATTTCTTAAAGCCATTATTCTTCTGCCCTCGCTTCAGCCGCTAATGGAGANTCATTAGAGTTAAAAATTTGTGCTATACTTGGCGCATCATTTTGCGCGTGTTGTTGACTTAAAATGTATCCACTTAAAAATTGTCCGCCAACACGCATCAAACCATAGTTTAAAGCAATAGCTGTACCAGGTTCTGTTGTATTTTGTAGCGATCCAAAGATATTATTTTCTGTTCTTGTACCTGAATCTTTTGCTACTGCAATTGTTTTACCTTTTGGTCTTGAGGTAAATAAAGAGGTAATTAATGAAATCGCTAAGTTACCNACAATTCCTTTAATAAAACTAGGAATACCNTCTAACCCNCTAAACAAATTACTTAAGGCACCGCCTCCNTCNCCAAAACCACCAAAAAAGTTACCAACATTTGTTTCGAGTGCTCCAAAAGAAAAGCCCTGCGCACCAAAACCTCCACCAGCAGCATAACCACCAACTACAGCAAGACCTATGGCAAGAGCTAATTGTCCTCTTTTACCACCCCCACCAGTGATGACAGGGGCTATAAATATTGTAGCGCCCTCTTTTGGTTTTTTAAGATTACATTCATTTCTTTTAATCGTTTTTAAATCTTGTGTAACGTAGGTAAATGATTCATTAGACAAACCTTGCTTTATCGTTGAAATGTATTTTTTAAAACGTGGGTGTACACTGGCTAAATAAAATTCAATATCATAATAAGAGTTAATTTCAACTTTATACTCTTTTTTATCAAAAAATTTTGAAAAAGTTGAATGAGGTTTAAGAGTAACTAACATTACGCCGCTTCCTCTGCTTCTGCTGATAAGGGGCTTTGATTAGCATTAAAAATAGAAGCAATACTTGGGGCATCATTTTGCGCATGTTGCTGACTTAAAATGTAACCACTTAAAAATTGTCCTGCACACCTCATTAAACCATAATTTAAAGCTATGGGCGTGCCTGCTACTGTGTTATTTACTAAAGACCCAAAAGCGTCATTTTGTGAACGAGTTCCTGAGTCTTTTGTAATTTCTCTAGTCCTTGCTTTTGGTGTAGATGTAAAGAGGGACATGACTAAATTCATGGCTAAACTTATCGCTATGTTTGTTACTATACTTGTTACACTAAAAGCGGACTGAGCTGCAACAAAAGCAGTTTGCATTTTAGCTGTCGCAGCAGCAGTTTGCTTAGTTGCCGGAGCAAGATAAGGAGCAGCAATTGTGATTGCAATAAGCGCTGCGATCACAATAATTGTACCTGTTCTACCCCCAGCTCCTGTTATTACAGGAGCTATGTATAACACATCATCCTCTTTAAATTTATGATAAGGAAATAGTTGAGGATCAATAATTTTACTTTCAGCATCTAAAAAACAAAAATCCTCAAACGTTGCTAAAGCCTCCGCCTGTTTCATAAATAAACCTAATTTAGGGTGCATAGATTGAATGTAAAAAATTACATCAATGCAATTTTTTACATCAATTGTATACTTATCTTCCGAAAAAAAAGATTTCATAGACCCTACAGGTTTAATTGTCAACAATACAGTGTTTCTCCTCAAAAGGCTCAAATTTTAATGCATCAACTTTTTCATCCATCCAGTATATAAAAAATTTCATGTTGAAGCCAACTAAAAATTTATACTCTTGAAACGCTGCACTTACTTTATCATCTTGACTAGGAATTGGCTGGTCACTTCCAGGGTGTGAATGAAAAATTCCCCAAATGTTTTCATCGTGTTTAATAAAAACTGCCGGGTCTAAGATAAAAGTATTTTTTGGATAATCGCTTAAATTTTTACACGGCTCGTAAGTAAAGTCTTTTAATATTACTCCGCACGCTTCAAGAGGATAATCTCTTAGTGCATGATTATTCATGTCTTCAATTAATTTGGCATACCTATCCATTTGTATATTCCTACTGTAAAATTTTTATACCATCTACCATAGGGAGCAACCCAACTTTTATGATTAATCATTGTTTGTAACATTTTATTATTTCCTAAATACAACGCACAATGATTAGTAACGTTAGTAGCTCCAATAGACATAGTGATTATGTTAAATTTTTCTAAATCATTAGTTTTCTTCCACCCATAAGCTTCAGTACCACCTTTATCAAAAGGTCTGTCTTGAGTCTTGTTATACCAATCCTCATCAACTATGTTACACCAATCAGCTGTATCATAAGGTATTTCAATACCTAATTGTTCTTTATAGACTAATCTACAAAGATTAAAACAATCAATACCTAATTCAGTATTGTTACCTAAATGTTTATAAGGAAAATTTAAGTATTTATTATACCAAGGAGTGATGTCTGTAGATTGCATGGAAGCACTTTGACCACTCGTTTGTAATTGTTTCATATCTTGATGTTCTCCCCTCTTCAAGATGCAACATATGACACGGTTTTAAAAACATACCAAAATGTATCGGTCTTTCAAATCTTACTGACTTAAATACAATTACATCAAAATCTTGTGCATCTGTCAAATGAACTTTTGTACCATGTATTAATGCCCATTCTTCTATTTCAGGAAGGGTAATTTTTGACATCCATCTTCTTCCTGCCTCTTCAATATTATCAGGTATTAATTTAGCAATACAATCAATGTTAAGTTCATTTTTGTAAAACTCATGAATAAGGGTTAAACAATTAATTCCATCATAAGAATGTGGAATGCTTAAATATTTAGTTATATTGTTTCGTACCATTCTGATAACTCTGGAAATGTTTTAATAAAAGAAGTTTTATTAATTTGATCTACTTCTGAATTAAACTGTTTAAATTGTTTTAAAAGAAATTCTTTATTTTCTATATTATTATTTAAATACTTAACATTACTATCAATGTTAATAATTTCATCTTGATTTAAAGGCATTTTTCTTTTTAATAAATTAAATTTTTTAGTTATTTTTGTCTTTATGTTTTCGGGTAATAATCTTATGTCCATAAAAGCTGGATTATCAAGCGTGCTTAAGTATGTAGAAATGTTTAAATTTTTAAAATAAATAATTAATTCAGGAGTCGTTAAAATACTATAAATAGAGACAGTAGAACTTACAGTATCCACATACTTTTTTACTTTAATTAAGTTTTTTTCAAAAGTATTCCAATCAAAATTAGTTCGACTATATTGACAATGATCTTTGTATCCATCAACACTAGGCCACAATTTTACATTATCAAATTCTTGCCACATGTNAAAAATATCATAACCTTTGTANGACAATGTGCTTAAATTAGTGTTATAAGTTAATTCAACATCAGTTTTATTATTTTTAATTAACCAGTCTAAAAGTTTATAGTGGCCGTCCATTAATAAAGGTTCGCCTCCTGCAAAATAAAAATGCCGTACAGAATTTTTAATTTTATTTAAGTAATCCCAAAAATCAGGGGATTCTGTATAGTAATCTTCTAGTTGAAAAGGAAAATTATTAAATTTAGTAACTTTTTTAACGTCTTTAAACCAAGCAGAAGATGCAAAAGGACCGCAAATACGACATTTAAAATTACATTTATTACCAAATCTTATGTCAAGATAAATTGGATTATTACTAACTGATCCGTCCTTGTTAGTATAATGTTGTAATTTTGCAAACTTTCCAAAACGTTTATTAACTTGTTGCCTATTAGATTCCCCTCCCAAAGCTTCAACATCATAACACGCTTTTTTACAAACAGCTGGTGCCTTACCAGATAAAAAAAGTTTTCTAACTTCTTTATAGTTATCATTATTAAAAATAGTGGAAATAGGTTCTGTGTGATTACCCACAGGATTAGATTTAGGAGATATGTGACAACATAAATGGTAATTACCTTTTACATCACCGTGTAAATGTATCCAAGGTAAAATGCAACCTTTAATCATTACTGTCTAGGAATCGTCCTACCTGTTGCTGGAAAAGCTCCGAAATGTATATCATTATTACGAATTTGACAAGATAACAAACTTTTACCGCATACATCATCCTGAGCCGAAGATGCAGGTGTATTATCTGCTTTAATTGGGTTTGCGTTACTTTTTAAGTCCGTGCCAGGAATAGGAAGCTCTCCCGGTCCAGGGTATTGACATTCAGCACCCTTATACTCCCATTGACAAGTATTTTTGTAATATTTTCTTTTTGGCACTACAAATTTAAAATACTGTAGCCAAGAAGTTAAGGTAAAAGTAGCAGTTATGTCATTTAACCCATCAAGCGTTTCAATCTTAAAAACATCTTCTAAAAACGCTTCAGGATCAGCATCGACGTTAATTATGTAAAGAGGGTCTCCAGTAGTCGTACCCTCAGAAAGATCATTACTTAAAAATAAAAATCTATTTTCCTCAATACCTTGAATAGTTGCTTCTGTATCACCTTTTGAGCTTTTTACATTATCACCTATTCGATAAGGCATAGTTGTTGTCATCTCATAAGCATTACCCAATTTAGATTTAACTGTAGAATACTCTGGCCAAAAATCTAAAAAGTTGGCGAATGTAGACTTAATTTCAACAACCCCACCTAGCAAGTCACGAGAATCTAATTTTTTCTCATCCCAGTTCGCTTCTGCAGCGCCATCTGCACTGATTACCTCATCTCGAGTCCAAGCAGCATTTTCTTTTCCATAGTTACCTACAACAGTAGAGCTAAAATTATAAACATTAGCCCCGCCCACTTGAATGGCTCGTAAGTTATGTAAAATGTTGGCAGCTAAATTAGCCGTTGTTTTAGAGGAAAGTTCAAAGTCAGGAAAACCAGTCCAATTACTAAGTTCGTCAGCTTCTGCAACATTTATACTTCTTGGGTCAATTCCATTAACATACTCACCATTTACAATTGCCATAGCTGAATTATTTTTATTATTACCAGCAATAAAAGGATCTTCAATTAAAGCACTGATAGTATTTTCAAAGTTAAATAAAGTTACTTCAACTTCATTAATTTCTCCATCGCTTTTTTGTTCCATCGCAGAAACATTCAAGGGATAAGGTTGGTAACTTGAACCATCGTATGTTACATTATAGTTTATGTCAGCAATTATGTCACCATTAATCTCTGCCACGCTAAATGGGAAATTAACTGGCCACGATAAACCATCACCTTGACCAGTTGGATTACCTGCTTTATTAGGAGGATACCACTCACCTGGATAATAAATTTTTATTAAACGCACTATAGGATTTTGTGTAAATGAATTTTTCTCTTTAATATACGGAGAGTTTGTAATAGAAGCAATACGAGGGCTAATTGCGGTGGTTACGTTGCCCGTAAAAACAGCCGGATTGAATGCTGTTGACTCAAGATTAGCAGTATCTACTCGAACAGTAACGTTAACGTCTTTAGCTAAAGACTCTGCTTTAAACACAATCGCATTTGCAAACATAGGCACAACGTTAAAAGTTGTTTGTGAGTTTAATTGAACATTACCACCAAAAGAACCTTGTTGATTGGCGTTAGCTGCTAAATCCCCTGTCCAAAGATACTGATCAGGATGAACAATAGTATTATTAAGTATAACTGTAATTTCACTTTTTGAATTTGCTTCAATAGGAAGTAAGAGAGCATTAGTATGGGCAGTATCTTTACTTGCTGCTGCTAAGTCCTCTGCAAAAGTATTACCCGCAGTTCTAATTGCAAATCGTGCTGCCTCTAAATTTTGATTTAATTCACCATAGTTTAGGTTGTTTACAACAGCACCGGTTGCATTAGCGTTTGAGTATTTAAAGTCAACAGAAATAATTCGTGCAGTGGCGACATTAGAATGAACGTTTTCTGTAGCTTTAAGCTCTGTGAAAGTATTAGAATACTTTACTTTAATAGTATTAGCGGTCAAATCGACATTAGCGATTACACCTATTGCACCTGTTACATTACCAACAAGAGTGTTTCCTGCTTCAAAAGCTCCTACCTCATTCGGTGATGTGGCAAAGTTAAGAATTACATCATAATTTCTTGCAGTCATTAATCAAAGACCTCTTGTAACTTAAAAGAAACAGTAAAAAAGTTTTCTGTTAGGGTTGATCCTGCAGATAACACCTGTTGAATGTCAAGTGATCCATCAAATCTTGCGTTAATTGTACCAGAATCATTCAAATGTGACAAGTCAAAAGTGAAAGATTCAAAATCTCCGCTTCTTGCACGATAAAACTCCTCTATAGCTGTTTTTTCAATTCCAGAAATGTTTGAATAAGTTAAAGTATAATTACGCTTTGAACGCCTAGTTTTAAGTCTTCGTTTTTCATAGCCCGCTTGACTGGTAAAAATAGAAGATGAAAATTGCTCTTGCGTTGAAAAACCTGTATCTGGTTTTCTGTCCACCATCGAATTAAAACGGTCAAGAGACGTTACTGTCATACCAAAACTTCTAATAGTAAGTTTATCCGTGGCTTGTAGCGAACCTAAAGCTCCACCACCAATTACTGTTGGAGCTGATATCATGGGTTGAAGACCTGCTGCTTTATACTTTAAACTTTTTGCCATGCGAAGCGCATCGACATGACCACTAAAATCTTGAGCAAGCACATTTGCATTACCAATCTGTAGTGGGGCATCTACCATTACTGCATGATTAGATACAGAAAAAGCATTTGTCTGGACTCTTACATTATTAACGTATAACGCTAGATTATCATCAGCATGATTGTATGAAACAGCAACGTGATAAAATACTCCACCGTTAGCATTACCACCAGTTACAATGTGGTTTGTGCCTGCATTCATATATGAAAATGAAAAGTTCGCGTTTGGAAGTAAATCTAAGCGATAAAAATTACTCGCGTCTTTAGTTCTTGAAAGAATAGTTGAATTAGCACTAAAAGCTCCTGTTGCAGGACGTACAAAACACTCAAGAGTATAATTATCATCTGAAAAATCAAAATCATTATCAGCAGCTATATTTACTGCATCATTTGTTCCATCTAACAATAGAGATGCTGTTCCAAATTGTTTTGCGGCTGTATCTAATTGAGCATTACCCTCAAAACTAACAGTATGTGCAGACGGACTCGCATCAGTAGTCGTTGTAGCTCCATCTGCACCGTTAAAATTTAAAAGTAATTTTGTGGCAGTATTATCGCCAATATCAATGCCGTCATTTCCATAAACTACACTTGGATAAGTGTATGCGGAAGGCTCTTGAAAAACACCGCTAACATAAACAAAAAGCTCATCTGTTGTAGTCGTATTAGATCCTTGAGGTAATGCAAATGACTCTGTATTAGAATTAATTAAAAAAGTATTTGAATCTACCACAGTTGCAGAGGAGTTGCTATAATTGACAGCACGAGCTTGATCAATTGTTCTATTAATTCTAAATCTACTAGGAATACTAACTACTTTTAAAGTTAGATTAGATGCGTTTGGAGCACTTAAAAAAGTAATCTCATCTCCATCAGCGTTTAGAGTATAAGAATCAGTTGCTTGAGTAATGCCATCAACTATTGCAATCACTTCTCCGGTAAATGAGGCAGCTGCCCCTAAGGCAAAAGTTGTTGTCGATGATCCAGTGTTAGTAAAATTTGTGTCTGCCACAACAGAAAAAGATTCAATAGAAATACTTGCGTCATCAGGATAAGTGGCCATTATTCAGTTCCTGTTCTTAAAGTTTTACGGATAGAACCATTATTCCTAATGTCTCTGGTAACAATTTCAACAACCATTTTATTAATGTCCATTTGGGGTTTAACATTTGCTTGTGCATCTTTTGGTGTGCCTTCATTATTAACTTGAACCTCAATGTTAGGCATACCGCCTGACCCGTTCATTGCAGATAGATTATCAGCACCAATTCTATTTACAGCTTTACGCTGCATAACAAACTCACCTGGCTCAAGCATAGCAGGCACACGGTCACGTAACATTCCGCCAGCTGCCATTTTACGAACACGCCCACCACTGGCAAAATCTAAACCACCACTGAAAAGACCGCCACCAAATGGATCATAGAATCCAGTAGCTGGACCAAACAAATTACCAACTGAAGAGGCCACTCCAGAGACAACACTACCTAATGGCCCAAATCCAGTCGAGCCACTACCACCAAACGCGGACCCAAGTGATCTCAATAAACTACTACCAAAATCAAGGACAGCACTTCCCGCAGATTGAAGACCTTGCATAAATGTACCAAACAAACTATTAGATTGTTGTAAATTAGAATCTAAACCTACAAAAGATTGTGATGTTAGATTAAGTGAATTATCCATATTGCTTAGTGAGCCTTCTACATCAATTAGAGTGTCATCTAATTTATCTGTGTCTCCTATTAAAGCTTGATTAGCAGCCATTATGTCCTTAACAGGATCGCCGCTTCCTGCTCCTTCTATGCCTAATTGTTTAAATGCTGGACTATCAACACCTGTGCCGGTNCCNNNAGTTACTCGTATAGCATCGCCAGAAGCATAGGTTGATAATTTATCTGCCGCGCCCATATCAATCCCAAAGAAACTACCAATACTTTCCTTAAGAAAATCTTTCATAGGATTAATTACAGTTTCTTCAAGTAAAGTTGTTTGAATGTCTTCAAGGATACCAAGAAATAAATCTTTTACACCTTGTTTAAAATTTTCCGTAGTAAGAGTGCCTTCACGCATCGCTTTAAATAAATCTTGCAAACTATTACCAAGTCTATCACCAACTTGAGTTGTTATCTTTTGTGCAGCTTGTAACATCGTATCTGATTTTAGTCTATCGTCAAGTGTCTGATTAGCAAGTTTATTTTGTTCTGCTAACAATTCAGCTTTTTTAGCTGTAATTTCATCTTGTCTGCCTTGTAAAGCTATTCTTTTGTCAGCATCAATTTGAGTAAGTTTGTCATCTAACAGTTTCTGATTTTGCTTAAGCTCAATG
>FUFK010040637.1_pt1 | contig 14993 bp, 21 predicted proteins | sample 1021851 | NCBI WGS metagenome assembly FUFK01 (sample SAMEA51879418, study PRJEB19060) | metagenome | reverse complement strand
ATCTTCTACTAAACAAGGTAATGATTCTAATTTACCAGCATATCTAAAGAAACCATTTTCTGACATCCAATACGCAGCACCATCAACTTCTACACATGCGTTCTGTCCAACAAGTCCACAATTAGTTCCGACTTGCGCAAACGCAAATGTAAATGGTTGACCAACAAAACGTTGTGTGAACAACGCTGTATCAGTCCAAACATAAATTGCATCTCTACCTCTGATAGCTCCTCTGATCTGTGATCCGTCGGCCAGTCTTTGTGTACCGGCTGTGTTAGTTGCTGTAGGTGTGTATGTGTTTATATCCTCTTGGTCAGAGAATCTTATGAACATATCATCCTGTGTAGATGTATCTCCAATAGTTGTTTCTGTTCCAAAAAATACCAAGTGTCTATCTGGTGTTGATACTAACATGTGTCTTGATGCAGTCGGTGCGCCAGTTATGATTGTAGCTCTTGTATCTGTTGCATTTGATAAACTAGAATCCCAAGAAAAAACAGCACTGTCATGAATTAAGCAAATTGCTTTATCTCCAAAATTATCTAATGACCACATCCCTGGTTCGAGGACCAAGTCCCCTGATGCAGCTTCACCCCATGCAACAAAGTCAGATGTATTTGTAACAGTGTCTCCACTATTATGAGCTGCTCTTGTTGTGTTTCTAACATTTCTTGTAATACCTGTTAAATCGTTTCCTGATATTCCTGTGTAAGATATTTCCTCCGTCCCTACTTTTATAAAATTTGTTCCAGAACTTGGAAAGTTAGTGGTGCTTGATAATGTAATTGAAGTTCCTGATCCACCAGTTCCAAATGCATCATTTAATAAAGCACCGTTTAATGTTGTTGTAATTGCAGATGTGTCTTCTCCACCCCAAGATCCAAGACCCCAACCAAAACCTTTTGCTTGAACAGCTGGACCTACAGTATAATATTTTTGAATTCTTATTCCTCCTGATGTTGTGGCACCAGATCCAGATTCATTTGATGGCATGGTAATTGTTAGTGTTGTATTAGTTGGTGTGGTTACAACCATAAATTTTTTATCATCAAAATCAGATGCACCAAAATTAGAATTAGTGATAGTTGAAAAATTATCTGCTAAAAAAATATCTCCAGGAATCATATTGTGTGCACTGGAAAAGGTTATAGTTACAGTTGCTTGTCCATTAGTTGTGGTAAAAGCGTTTGTAAGAGTTGTTGTTGTTTGNTGATAGGATGTATGTCATAAAATACACCNCCNGANTATGCNTATAAAATTCTATTTGTTCCAATAATTGCATATTTTCTACCTAAACTATTAACAAAATGATGAAGCCCTCTACCTGCTCCTGTTAATTCATTTTGCCCTGTCCCTCCTAACTGGTTCCAACCACCTATTTTTTCNGGNGTGCCATATCTAAACCTAACATTATCACAATCTANCCANTGACCCTCTGCTCCTGTGGGTGTNATTTGTTTNTTNATACCTGGCTGAAATCCTATTTTTTGTAACATGACCTTTNTATAACAGACTATTTATGCGCTGTAAATATTGTCTATTTCTCTATGTAGTTAATATTAATCAAAATACGCCTATCTTGATCAGTTTGACTGACTGCTCTATGTTTTAAAGAAGCATCAAATATAACTATTTTATTTTGAACAGANTCTATTTTTTCACCTCGTTCAAACTCGGTGTAACCATTATTAGTGTTGATATAGAATATGGCTGTCTTGTGATTATATTTATTTTCTCCGTCAGCGTCATCTGTATGATAACAAGACATATAAGGCTCATGTTTTTTTACATACAAGTTTGCTCTCGCAAGCATTAAAGATTTAACATTATCTAATGAAAATAATAAGGGCTCTAGGATGCTATCGTAATATCCAGATCTAGGTTGATTGTCTGCATAAAACAAATGAGAAAAATAAGGATCATCTTTTTTTTCTTTGTTTTTAGTTTGAGAAATTTGATAGAACCATGCAAAATTAGAAGATGTAACTTCTTTAAATATGTTTTCAAAAACGTTTGGTAATAAAAAATTTTCTGTTATTTTCATTGAGGCTCTGGTTCTGCTTTTACTGTGTAATTAGCTGCTATTGAAATACGTTCAATATCTGATTTAAAAGGATAGACTAAATGTCTAAGTGATGAAGGAAACATAAAAAAATCTCCCTCTTCAGGAAAAAATGATTTTTGATGTATACTATATTTTGAAGGCTCTCCTGATAAGAATTGTATACAACCTGGTCCTGATGCACTTCCAATGTATGCTTTATTTTCTTTTTTTAATTCTTCAGGAATATCTAAAAACAGTACACTAGAAAAATCACATCCAGTATGTATGTGTGGTGGGTTAAACTCTCCTGCTTTCATATAATTAACCCAAGCAGCAGTTACAAGAATATCTGCACCTTTTTTAAAATTGTACCATTCTTGAGCTGCTTGATTAAAATCACTTAAATAAGGAACTATTATTTCCAAATAATCTCTTAACTCTATCGTATATTCATGTTCTATAATACCTGCTAAAGATTTTCTATGATCTAATTTTGGGTCCTTACGACAAATACTTCTAAGTTTTTTTAAATGACCTGGTAATACTTTTGTGTGAAATAATAATGGACCCCAATAAAAAAACTGCCAACTCATATTTTTACAACCATTCTTTTACGTATTAGTTCTCCATTTAGATTTCCTTTATTATCTTTTCTAAACCAATCAGGTAAACCTAAATGAAATCTACCATCATATTTATCGTGCTCTGTAAAAGTTCCTGTTTCATTATAATGTAAAAAAACTTGAACACAGTCATCTCCTTCAAAAGGTTTTCTCCAATGTTCTAAATCACATCCACGATAAACTAACATGTCTCCTGGATTTAAAATAACCTCTATTCCTTTATTATTTGTTTCACCAGTTGGGTCTAAGTAAATAGGATAAGGTTTATCAAAACCTAAAGCCATGGTTGTTGAGATAGCACAACTAGGTCTATCTTTATGTCTTTCAAGTTCATCTCCTTTTCTATAAATACGAGTGTATGAATACATGGGTGCTAAATCTAAACCAGTATGTTTTTTCATAACTGGATGCATCCAAGCTAATAATGTTTCCATAGCAACATCTGAGTAATGAGAATATGTTCCTGGCACTTGATCATCATCCCACCGTCCCCATTCAGTAGTAGTATTATCTGCAACTCCATATCTAAACATCGTGTATGATACTTCTCTTTTTAACAAAAGATAGTCAGTAAGAAATCTTGCAATTAATTTCGGAACAGCTTCTTTTATAATTATATATCTGTCTTTTTTAAAATTCATGTTTTGTATAAAGGTATATAGTTATGTAAAAATTTATGAGTAAACTCATGGTATCTTCTTAACACACCAACAGGTATAATATCAAATGCTATAGTTACTCTATGTTTTTCATTTAACCATGGTGAGCTTCTGTGTTTGTCTCCATCTGATTTTCCAAAAACACATAAACCATCTTTACTTGTAATTCTTAATATATCCTCTTTATCAGGTAGTTTGTAATCTGTATACGAATCATGTTTACCTTCTGTATGAACACAATAAAAACCGTGGTATGTTTTAAACTCTCCTTCCCAATGATTATGCCAACCTATATTTTTTTCTTTTGCATATAAATTAACCCAACATCTTACATAATATTGTTCTTTTGGATCTATAATTTTATTAATACTAAATGAAAGAGTAGTATATAATTTTTGTAATTGTTGGCATGGAAAACTAAATAAATTATATTCTGTGTGATAATAAGCAGAAATACTACCATACTTGTTATCTCCAACAGCAGGAAATTTTTCTTTCAATTCTTTTTCTACTTCATAACAAGTTAATAATAGTCTTTTATTATTTATACCTGGATATTTAAACAACCATAAATAATCTTCTACAACATTTTCTACTTCATAGTTAGAATAATTATACTCCATATTCTAACCACCCCGTAATAATATATTTGTCTTTTGTTAAAGGAGAGTTACCTCTATGTGTATGAGTAAACCCACTAGGCCAAATCAAACAAGTTCCTTGAGTTGGTTTATATCTTTTTTTAACATATAAAAACTCAGTTTCTCCACCTTCTTCTATATCGTTTAAATAAACTGTAAAAACTAAAAGTCTATCTCTCGTAACTTTTGATTCATGTTCCGTGTGCCATATATGATAGCCTTCTCCTGGAGAAGTTTTTTGTAATTTAAAATCATATATTGCGTGTTTCTCTACCCTGTTTAATATAGAAAATTTAGATGCGTATTGATCATAAAGAGGAAAAAATATGTCACTAAATTCTTTCATAAAGTAAAAAGGTAAATTTATAGATTGTAGATTATCAAATACAGATCCTGGTATGCTAACACTTTCATCAGTTATCTCTGTTTTATTTCTTCTAAAAGTTAAACCTGATTTTTTGTAAGTTTCAAATACGTTTATGTATTTTTCACAAAACTCTTTTGAAAAAGAGTTTTCAAATATCCCTATAAAATTTTCTTCTTTCATCATACAAACGGCTTTCCACAAGACCATATCACCAAACTATATCTATTTCCTTTAGTGATTGGTTTTACTCTATGATATAGGTGACTTGGAAATACAACTAACGTACCTGCTTTTTTGATTTCTTTACAATCTATTATTTTGTCAGATTCTTTTAAAGTCGGGTTTGTACTATAAAATTCTAAACCACCTCCTTCGTACTCTGAAGCGTCATTTAAAGCGAGAATGGCAGATAACTTTCTTATCTTACCGTGTTTGTGTTTGTTTTCAGGAATATCATAAGGATCATCCCAACAATCTATGTGCCAATTATAAAATTGATTTAGATTATATTCTGTAAATTGCATAGGCTCTGTGTAGTCAATTTGAAAATTCCATTTAGTATTAATATTGGCTTTTGCCATCAAAGGTAATACTACATCATACACCCAGCTATCACTAAAAAAACTTACGTTTGAATTTCTAGTTTCTTTTTGTAATTCTTTTTCTTTTTTGGTTAACTTTTCTTTGCCACTAAAATCACCAGTTCTACCTAAAAAAGTTTTTTTGCTTTTTCCATGTTCAATTACTTTTTTACAAAATTCAGAGGTAATTTGTGAGTCAAAGAACCAATAAAAAAATTTTAAATTCATAACTTTCTATTAAAAAATTATTGGTATTATAAACGATTTGTAGAAAATGGCAATATATTAGCTAGACCAGTTTCCTGCTTTTATGTATGCATAGATATTTCCTAATCTCCAAACACCTGAAGTGTTTTGCAATACATTAAGTTCTTTAACTAATAATATACCAGATCCACCTGTACCTCTGTCTGTAGGTGCTCCTCCCGGAGAACCGCCTGCTGCAGATCCTTTTCCACCACCACCGGTGTTGGCTAGGCCGTTTCCGTAAGATAGATTTCCTCCGCCGGCTCCTCCTGCTGGTGACCCAACGCTTCCTGCTGGCGGTCCACCTTGTGGCGGAAATCCACCACCAGATCCTCCTCCAGAATAAGATCCAGATTCTCCAAAATCACTAGGAAATGCAGGTATAGCTTTTCCTGCTCCTCCAGTCGTGCCTGAGCCTCCGCCGCCGGCTCCACCACCGCCACCACCTATTCCAGTAGAGTCAGGAGTTGTTCCGCCTGCGCCAGCATTACCAAAACCATATGTTCCAGAATCTCCAGGTTGATTTGGTTGAATACCTGGACCTGGAGGTCCACCATTTCTTCTTCCACCGCCACCTGATCCACCAGGTGCTCCTTGGTGAGATCCTGTATTAAAATAACTTCCACCACCACCGCCGCCTTTTGCGACTAGTGCAGTTCCAAAAGATGAATCCACTCCGTTACCACCTTGATCAGTACCTGGTGCTGTAACAGGGTGAGGAGTAGATGGTCCGCCACCACCACCAATAGTAATTGTAGTGGCTGTTGCGGGTAAAGGATAAGATGAAGGTGTTAAAATAAGACCTCCGCCTCCTCCGCCTCCGCCGATTTGTGATCCGCCTTCTCCTCCACCAGCTACAACTAAAACTGTTCCAGTTGTTGCTGATCTATTAAATGTTCCTGATCCTGTAAAATCTGATATTAAAGTTCCTGCAAAAGGAGTTCTATCAACTCCTACAAATCCACCGTTAGCCATTATGCTTCCTCCCAAGTATTATTTTCTGTGTTCCAAATATAATCTTGATCTTCACTTTTTCCATTCCATCTCTGATTAGCTTCATCCCAAGCAGATGCCACATAAATATTTCCGTGTATAGAACTAGGTCTTTCAATAGGAGGGTCGTATTGACATGTATCCTCATTAAAAATCCATGAATCAAAATATTTTGGTCCTTCAAATCTATCTTCGGCAGCATTATATTTGCATCCTACACCTGGATATGTTCCTCTATGATTTTTATTATAAGAACATTGTTTCCAATATGTTGTTGAAGGATAACTTCCTCCATAAAGTTCTTTTATGCTTTCGCTTTGAGCATCAGGTGCAGACATTAAATTAGTGACCCAAGTTTCAGCGCCTTCAGAATAATCACCACCATTAGCATCAACATCTTTATTGTTAATTACGATTACTCTTAAGACTTCGTGTGTATCTGTTCGAACTTCAGCAAAGTGAGCCATACTCTACGACCCCCCTTAACTCAATTCCTCGTAGTTGATTGTGATAGTCGCATCTGAGTTTGCACTTGCTCCGGCTTCAATGTTATCGCCTTCTTCAAGATACAAATTAGTGTTCTTATCAATAACAACTAGAGTTGCGTCTGCTGGCACAGAGACTGTACTAGCTATCGCTATAGGTGATCCACCGCTTTTAGTTATAAAAACCGAAACGTCTACTGCGGATGAACCATCGATGTTTGCAATTATTATACTATTAACTTTAAAAACTTTTCCAGAAGATGATGCGTTTGCAAGAATCTCAGTTGTAAGCGTTGTGTCTAAAGCTGCTTGTTTAGACTTCGCTGTTATCGTTGCTACGTTTACTAGATTTGGTGCTGCCATATTTTATTCTCCTTTTTTCTTTTAACCGAAAATGAAAGCCATTGCAATAGCTTTTCCTGTTGTTATTGGCGTGGAATCAAAGGTTAATTGACCAACCGCTGATGTCCCTGAACCTGTTATACTATCTACTTTTAAAAACGTTCCTGCTGTTATATTTCCAGTAGGAAACTTAATCTCATACGATTGAGAACTTGAATGAGGGGGTGATGTAAGCTTTATACCATGACTGTTATTTTCACAATTAAGCTGAATTGAACCTGGGTTTGATGCACCCATAGCTTCAATAACACCAGTTCCTTTTGGTCTTAAACGTAAGTTAAGGTTTGAATCATCTCCAACTGCACCAATTTGTGCACCAGCTCCTGTTGCAGCATTTGTAATATCAATATGGTTTACTGCAGAACTAGTTGTTTCAAAAATTAATTGTTCTGCTCCATTTTCATCTCTGATACCATGAGCATCATCGAAGTCTATCATGAAAGANTTAGTATCTAAATTACCACCTAATTGTGGTGATGTATCATCTACAACATCTCCACCAAATTCAATTGTACTAATATTTGGGTTAACTCCATCATCTCCTTTAGCATATGCAATTAAAGTTTTACCACTTGCAACTGCCGCTGAAGTTCCAGTACCACTAACATATTTAAATGTTACAGTTTGAGAACCAGAAGTTGCATTTTTTAAAATATAAAAGTTTTGAACATCTATAGGTATTGTAACGTTTCTTGCTCCTGTAAGAGAACCTGTAAATTCTATAATTCTGTGAGAAAGAGTTGCACCAGTTGATCCATCTGAAACTGATAATGTTGTATCTCCTGAATCAGAGACAGCTTGAGTTGTATATCCACCAGATATTTGTTCTATAATTTGTAAATTTGTATTAGTTTTGGTTCCCCATGTACCAGCGTTTTCACCGGTTGCTTGTAATTCTACCCCTAAAGGTGTGTATGTAGATGCCATAAATTTTTTCTCCTATGCAGCGTCACTATAACTTGTATTTGATCCAGTTGCAACATCCGAATATGTATCATTCGAACCTGTTGAAACATTACTATAAGATGTATTTGAACCAGTGTCAACATCACCGTAAGCAAATATATTTACTGCTCCTATGTTAAATGTTGCAGATTGTCCTGTTAATCCTACTTGCATATCAGCAACAGTTACTGAGCCAATACTAGCGCTAAATGACTGACCTGTTAATCCTAAAGTCATGTCATTAGGGTCCATAGCACCAACACTGCTTGTCATAGCTAAACCACTAGGTTGAACTAAAGCGCCGCCTAAACCTATAATAGACCCTTGACTAAATGTTGCCTCAAGGCCAGAAAGCACCACAGCATTATTTGGTGCAATAGCTGTCCCTAAAGAAGATGTTAAAGAAAATCCTGTTACATCAACTTGGTTATCAGATGAACCTATTGCTGTCCCTTGACTTAAAGTCATAGACAGTCCAGATATAAGAGCTGTTGCGTTTGGTACGGTTACAGTGCCTAGATTAAATGTTGCTTCAACACCAGTTAAACCTAGTGTCATATCATTAACAGTTACCGTGCCTAAAGAAAAAGTACTCGCTATTCCTGTTAAAGAAACATTTGCATCTGCTTCAACTGTTAACGATCCAATACTAGATGTAGCAGAAACTCCTGATGGTTGTACAACTGCTGAACCTTCAATTGCTGCTGATCCAAGTGATGAAGAAAAAGAAATACCACTAACTTCTACATCTGAACCAAGACCTGTGGTTAAAACAAATTCTCCCCATGCACCAAAGTCATAGGCATTATTACCCCAGCCTTGTGGACCTAAAGTTGTTTCAATCTCAAAACCAGTTAAAGTTATCTCTACATCATTAAGATCACTCCACTTACCATCGTTCCAAGATTGTGCACCCCAACCTACATTAACAATTGTAGATCCACCCCATTGAGATTGATCCCAGGTTAAACGGCCCCATCCTGAAGTAACCGACATGGTCGGCCTCCTATGCTAATCTGATTATTGCTGCTGTCGCGTCGTTTGTAGGAAACTCTATTTTAAAAGTTCCGTTACTAGCTGTCTTGTCACCACCAAAAGCTATGATAGCAACTGCATCAGTTGTTCCTGATCCACCAGCTGTTGTAGTATTATATATCATTGCACCATTTGCTGTGAAAGAAGCTGAAGTGTATGTTACATCACCAAAATCTGTAAATGCTGTAGTTCCTGTTAAACCAACTCCTGATCTTGTAAGAGTTGCACCACCTGCAGTGTATGCAGTTCCTGATGTGTTTGTTATTTCGTTTGATGTTGAATAATCTGTTGTAGATGCACCTAAAGATGCAGAGCTAGTGAATAAAGCTAATTTAAAAGTGTGTCCACCTGATGAAGCAAAGTTATGCTTACCTTGTAAAAGTTCTTGTTTGAAACTTGAACATATTGCCGATGTTATTGCCATAATCTATTCTCCTACGGGTTTGCTGATGTTATTGGTATACGAACAGCGCCATCAGTGTAGTCATCTCTTCGTCTTCTACCAATTTGCTCACTAGCAAACTTCTGTACCTCTTGTTTATATTTATTTTCATATAAAGTCAACATATCTATCGGGCCTTTTAAAAATCCATACGCCTCTGATAGACAGCAATATAATAGTCCATTTGGAAAGTTTAGACTAATATAATTAGTATTGTCACCCTCTAATAATGCAGGCGCTGCATTAAAATGAATTCTAAATCTATATGTTGTATTTGGCGTTGGAGCAAAAAATATTCTTCCAGAAGTAGTATCAGACTCTCCTGTAGCACCACCAAACATAGCATAATATTTAGGTTGACCTTGGGCCGCTGCAGTGCCAGTAATGTCTTGATACTCTTGAAGATATGTTACATCTTTTTTTTCTAGCCATCTGTTAGCTCCCGTAATAGCTGATCCATTTGTATCATAAACCTGTATACCTCTAACAAATACACATCCTGCTGGAGCATTAATTGTTTCTTGTCCAGCAACAAGATTACCTAATTGTTGTTTTCTATCAGCATCAATTGGTACATCTCTAAAAATTCTATATTGTGCATTTAAAATAATATTTTCTAAAACAGCATCTGTTAAAACATTTGAATCTGTTTCAGTATAACTTTTTATTTGTGTTTTTAATCCTGATGCACTTAATCCAGCCATTATGCTACTGCCTCTCTACATGCTAAACAATTTTTTCTAAATCTATTATGTTTTGTGCAGTGTTCTGGTTTTACTTCTTCTTTTACTTCTTCATACAAAACAAGATGAGGATCTTGTTTTTCAGGTTTAAACATATTTTTAATTTTATTCCAAATATAATTTATCATAATATTCCTCTTAACATTGGNCTAACANANNNGTTTTNTCCACCACCTGTTATATTACCAACTGCGTTATAAGGCAAGGTTACAGTGAATCCAGTATTAACTGTTTTTGTAGCTGGCATAGCTCCAGTTTGTTCAGTTCTTGTGGTTACCGATTGTATTTCTAAACCTGGAAAAACACTAGCTGCAACATGGGCTGTTGCTGTTGTGCTTTCAAATGTTTCTCCTCTAAAAGGAGCATTTGTTCCTCTAGTTAAACCCGTTAAAGTTGCTCCCCCAGATTTGCCTGTGTACTGAATAACTTCTCTTTGAATTACAGGTACGTAATTTGGATCTGTTGCTGCAGGCACAGTTGCACTTTGTANAAAGTAAAAACCTGAAGTAGGAAAATTAGTATTAGAGTCTAATGTTGCTGTTGTTGCTGAAGCTGTAATTGAAGTTCCAGCTGCAAAAATAGGAAAAAGATTAGAGCCTATATTAAAACTTTGAGTGGGATCATTACTAGCTGGATTGTAAAATAATACAAAGTCTCCAACTTGTAAGTTATGATTTAACAAACTTACAGTTAAAGTTGCACTACCATTTGTAACTGTAAAAGGATNNTTTGGTAAAAGAATTGNAGTTGGTNNTTCANTTCTANCTGATCTAACATNTCTTANNGNAANACCATCAGCNGNCATTGGNTTTGGNTCTAATTGTGGTTGNTTTGGTTCAAACTCTGANNNNTGAACAAAAGACCCATTCCATTCTCTAACCATTTCTCTATATGGAAATTCCATACCAGATCTATCTGATATTGCTTTCGCGTGTTTACCTGTTGCGTACTTTGCCATTACACTCCCGGATAATAAGCTTTTGGTGTTATGTGTGTGCTAGAAGCAGAGCCATCTTCTGCTAAAGCTCTTGCTAATTCATCTTCATAATACAATTTCATTTGTTGTGTAAGTTGTGGTTGATACTTTTGTGCTAAGTAAAAGGACAATCCAGCTGTCATACAAGGAACAAATCTAAATGGAACATCTGTTGCATTTGTATAATCACCTACATCTTGAATTCTTTTTATGTAATAAAAGTGCATATCTTTAGATGCATTTGTTGCATCTGGCGTTGGATAAACATGCACTCTAACTTTATCAATAAATCTTTCTACCCAATATTGATTAGGTGTACCTTTAGATAATTTATTTGAGAAACCTGCATAAGTTGATCTATCAACTTTTGTCATCGGACTATCTGATTGAGTTGTTTGTGTTCTGTTAGATCTTAATTGTGCTTCAAGAANATCTGATATNCCATATATACCATTTGGATTTGATGTAGCACTNGTGCCATCATCACTTGATCTAAAAAAATCNTATTCTGCTTGACCCTCAACTAAATCTAAATCAAGTTCATCTATTTCCCAATAGTGAATACCTCTATTACCCCACTCTTGAAATAAAATATTAAGAGATCTTCTTGCAGATTTTAATTGATAACCTGCAACGTTCTGTAATCCAATACGNTCNAATGCNTCNTCTACTATTTCATCAATAGCAAAAGTTTTATCAAACGTTGTAGTTCCAGAGGTAGTGTTAGCCATTTAGCCTCCTAGCCGTCAAAGAATACTGTTAAACCTGTGATTACTCCAACATTTACTTTTATGAAAGCCCCTGAATCAAAAACCATTCCATCATCTGGGATGTATGGATCTAAGTCTCCTGCATCTACAGGAAGACCTAAAATTTCTGACCCATCAATGCTTGAATTATTTAAAAATATAGTCCCTGCACCAGCATTTACTGCATGCATTCCTCTAACTCTAGTTCTTCCAGCAAATAATGTTCCACCTTGATCAGCTGCAACNCCTGAAGAAGTATTAGTTCCTACCGCTCCTGAAGCTGCAATTTGAGTAACTGTATTAAAATATTTTGTTGATGTTACCGTAGCATTATTAGGGCCTGTTAGATCTTCAGTTTGTGAAGCACCTGTTGGATCAGTTCCAGTAATTGTAAAAGTAACAGCAGAAATATTACCACTTGAAACCAAAGTAATTTTTTGACCCAAGTTAGTGCCACCAAAAGTTGCGGCTGTACCTGCAAGAGTCATATTACCGGCTCCTCCTAAAGTTTGAGCTGCAGCAATGGTAGTCGCAGCGGCTGCTGTGCCGTCAGTAAACCTTTTTGCTTTTATATCTGTTGCCATTTGTTCTCCTTAAATTTTAGTGTGGGCCGAAGCCCACACAAAATTATTTATTATGTCGTAAGATTATTGTTCTGCAAGTAACTAATAGTTACTGTAGCAGCACCTGCTGACGCATCGTTGTTTGCACCATTGTAGATGAAACCAACTCTAACATCAGAAGTTCCAATATCTTTCCAGTTTGCACATAGTGCAGCTGTTCCCAAAGCTATTTTTCCAACTGCTGCAATACTTACATCGTTAACATATAAGTCAGTATCCGCAGATGAACCAACCTCAAGTATATCAGCACCTGTATCGTTAAACGCAGTTTCTACGTTAACATCAATACGTACGATTTGAGAGTTAGCTGGGATTATTACGTCTGTATCAGTTGCAGCTCCTTCAGTTCCAAAAGCAAATGAAAATGATTGAGCCATTAGAACTTGACCTGTATTTTTTACATCTGTTCCAACAGTAGTTCCAGTAGTATTTTTAATAGTACCAGCTAATATTGGTCCAGAAAATGTAGTTTGTGCCATAATTATATCCTCCTAGTTTTCCGATCATAGTCTCTAGGCCGTCGACTATACTCGTCTATGATCTAATTAATTGTATAGTGATAAAACTATATACTAGTTTTTAGTAGAGTGCAAGAGAGCCTGTAATGTGAATGTAATTTATTCAACGATGTAGCTTTTTATTAAGTAGCTACAGAAACTTGTGGAGCTGCGCCTTCGACAGCATTCTGTCTGTGAGCAATGGCTGCTTCTTCCAGCTTGATCTTTGTGATGACTTCTTTAACTTTGTCATCGATCCTGACCATTTCAAGAGTATATCTACCATTAGATAGATGCTCCTGTTCCCACTTCAACTCCAAGGACCTTTTTGTTTTGTATAGGTCTTGTATCATTTATAACCTCCTCATAGGTTATTCTGTTAATCTTGTCATCATAACTAATTCCAAGATCTTCCCACTTTATACTTTTTTCTCCAAGTTTGTCAAGGATTGCATTTTCTAGTGATTTTGCATTATCCTCAGACTCTACTTCAAATTTTGCATAGTGTTGATATGCCCAGATTTTTACGAGAAATTTTTTCATAATTAGTTAGATATCGTAGTATAGTTTAAGTTGAAAGCAATAGCATATTTACTATTATTATCATTATTTCTTTTAGTATAATGTTTTAAAAAAGAAGAAAAAAGAATTAATTTACCGCAATCAGGAATAACTTTTTGGTTTATTTCAGGCAAATATAACTGTTGAGAATGTTTATTTAAATAAATAATACCTGACAAAAACGAAGGTAGATGATCATGTATTCTAGTATAATCTCCTTGATCTTCTTTTACACCCCAGGATGCATCAAGATAGTATGCATGTATATTTTTAACCCTGTCTAGGTAATTAAAAATTTCATACAATATAGGTTTAAATTTTTCGTCTTTATTAAATAAGTCCCAAGAGGTTTGCTTACCGATAACATTAGTTTTATAATTTAAATTATTTTCAGAGGATATATTTAAATTTATTTTATTAATAAAATATTCATAATCTAAATTAAGTTTACCTGTTACAAATAAATAATCTCTTTCTATTTTAGATATAAATTCTTTCTCTATTTCCATCTTTCACCATTAGTATTGTAAATGGGGCGGTTTTAAGGCCGCCCCATAAAATCTAGCTATTACGCACCTTCAACACCGAAGATACCTCTAGGGTCTGATACGCCGAAGCTGTATCTTTCTCTAGCTTTGTATCTTACGTTTCCAGTATCGAAATCGCCTTCCATTGCAGTAGTTAATGGAGCTCTTGTGAACATTTTCATACCGTTTGGTACGTCTGTAATGATGTAGAATGCATCAGTATCAGTTAGGTAGTTGTTCACTCTATAACCTTGAGGAATCATACCCATTGATACGATAGCATTGATATCATTATCAGCTGTTCCAGTTCTACCTTGAGATTTCATCAATCTCTCAGCTGTAAACTGAAGCTCAGAAGGAATAATCATTTTTACTCCTCTTGCTGCAACTCTAAGACCTCTTTCGTCAGTCATAGCCGCGATGTCAATCAACGACTGTTCTAACGAAGTTTCGTTAAGATCGGCCTGCGTAGATAGGGTATTTTTAAAAGTACCCGCTATCGTAGGGTGAGCAGTACCAAATAAAGACTCGCCGTCACCTGATAAGAAAGTGTTTACACCTGGTAAACCATTAATTAAAGGCTCGACTGCTTTTACTTGTTTTGCATTGCTCATAGATCTTGCTAAAGCTTTTGTATATCTAGACGCAAGTCTATCATACAAATTATCCTCGATCGCTTCTTCAGTGATCGCGAATGCTAAAGCCACTGTCTCGTGAGTGTATCTAGCTGTGAAAGTTTCTTGTGCTTGATCAAAAGATACTCCTGCACCTTCACCTTTCACTTGCGCGTTTGCGAATCCAGATAACATAACTTCCTCTTCGAAAGCTCTGTCACTTGATTCTTCAGTATAAAT
>FUFK010068359.1_pt1 | contig 14997 bp, 17 predicted proteins | sample 1021851 | NCBI WGS metagenome assembly FUFK01 (sample SAMEA51879418, study PRJEB19060) | metagenome | reverse complement strand
CTTTTTAACTTCGAAACCAGCGCTCGAACCACTTTTCTTTGCGTGAGCTACAGCTTTCTCCTTCCTTTCTTTAAGCGACGCAATTTTGGCCTTAAGCCTACCAATGTGGCCTTGTGTAGCCTTGTTGTACTTGGTCTTGGAGATTTCTTCCTCCAGTGACTTGATTTGCTCTTCTATAGTCGCCAAGTGACCACCCTCCAAGGTATTATTCGCGCTACGCGAGGACCAACTTATTGAATTCGGTGGAGAAAATTGTCGATAGCCGTGCGAGCGAGGGTTCATGCCACATTGCCGATTGGTGATGCCACGGATACATATGCCAGACGTCATACTGTCTTTGATTGACCCCAAATCACTAGATTCGATATTATCCATGCCAGTTGGTTTAATCATTGATGGGATGGAGAAAATGTCCCTAAGAGGAACAAGGCCAGGGTACCAAGGACTCCCTTCAAGGCAGTTCGATGTAGATTTAGAAGGAGAGATAATGGAATGGTTAGATAATGTGGGAGAAATCAATCCGGACTTCATACTAGAAAAACAAGACATTCCAATTGAGAAGAAGACAGATCTTCTCCTACTACTTTGTCATTGGTCATCACTAGGGGAGTGGAGGTGTTGGGATGCTAGGCTTTTCCTGTATGTCGAACCCAGTCTCGATTCTGGTGTCAGAAGTACTGAATCATTTCTAATGCCATCAGTTTGGGAGGAGTTCAAGAATTCCATCTCGTCTTTGGATAGGGCTACATTCATCGAGTCCGTCGTAATTGACTGGATGTCCAGGAGGGAGAATCTTGGAGAGAAAATGGATCCATCATCCGACCCTAGGATCCTTCCAACTATGGAATCTCATCAGGAGTTTTCAGGAGGACTTTTTGATATTATGGAGAAATCTAGATTGCAGAGCATACCAATCCTCCTCGGGAGGGAGTATCTGGAAGCTAGATCATGGCATCTCGGACAGGATAGGTTGGAGAGTTTAATCCGGTGATCGCATGTACGAGTTGCAAATGTTCCCTAATCCTCCCTCGGAATCACCTGTTCCAGGAGTAGTCATTCTCGGAAGGTTCCAACCATTCCACAAAGGCCACGAATTTATGTTGGAGTTCGCAGAAAAATGGAGACAATCCAATCATCCCGAGCTCCCACTGATAATCGCAGTAGGATCTTCCAACAGACCAGAGAGTCTCAGGAATCCATGGAGCTATCAAGAGCGTGAGGAGATGATTAGCCATTGGATAGAATCCAATGATTTCGAGACAATTCCGGAAATCATTTCGATACCTGATATCGACGACCCTCCGAACTGGGTCTCCCATGCAGAATCCTATCATGGAGAGGCAGGAATCTTCCTTTCTAGTGACATTGATTCCTTGGAACTATATTCTAAATCTAACTGGCCAGTGGTCGAGATACCGATGGAGGAAAGGGACAGATTAGAAGGATGGAGGGTCAGAGAGACGGCTAGAATGATGTCGACTATTGATGATTCGAGCGCGGTTTCAGAGGTTCTATCTCCAACCATCCCAGAGCCTGTTGTCAGCTTCATGATCGAGAAGGGTTATCTGAGGAGACTCGCCTTTCTCGGAGAGGGAGGCGAACCTGTCGGTTAGCTATATTACAGGATATTTTAGACCGGATAATTACCAGGTTCCTTCAAAGTAACACAAACCGTTACAGTTGTCAATTATCGTCCCGTTAAGGAGGTAATCGGTAGCCAAATCCACAGCTGGATCAAAGCCTAAGACCTGATTGTGGGCAAGGGAGTGATATTCCATGGGCCCTTGGATGTTTCCTTCAGGAACTGGGGGGAATAGTCCGTCGAAGTACATAATTGCCGACCCCGATTCCAGGCTCTCAACGATATCCAATCCATGAGGGTGATAGGTAGAGTTAGCCATCACAGGTATATTCGCAGTTCTGCTAGCTCTGTCTGCCGAGAGAGTGGTTACTTGAGCATCATTTATGGATACCAGATATAGTACCTCATACGGATGTAAGTCCCCATCCAAACCCCCGTCTAGGTAAGGAAGGTAGGTCTCTGGCTCAGTTGTATCCCACATCGACTGCATTAATGCTAGGAGTATGGATCGATCCATAGTGGACTCATACGCAACTGGGGATGCGAACAATTGCTCAAACTGAGTATACTGTGTGGACCTTTCAGCTATGAAACTGAACGATGATCCTCCGACCCACAACACCCCTCTGTCAATTTCCGGAATCAAGGAAAGCATCGAAGGCCCTCTGATTCCACCAAGGGATACTCCCATGTAATCGATTTCTGAGGTATCGACAAGGTTAGTCCCATTGTGATAGAATTCTGGAATATCAGAACAAACCCCTTTAATCGTCTTGAGCATAGCTAAGTGGTTTATCACGGACTGCTGCAACCTCTCTGATTGGTGCTGCAGATAGTTTACATGCATCAGGCCAAATGTGACTGCGTCAAAGTCACCATCCGAACTCCAGCCTTTGAAATCTGTCCCAATCGCCGCAAATCCTGCCTGATTGGACCATTCTCTGAACCCTGAGACCATTCCCTTGCCGTTCCCTAGGAATCCGTGACCTAGCGTCACCATCGGAACTGGTTCAAGACTCTCAGCAGCCGAAGCTGGGATTGTAACTGTGAAGACAACTTCATTCATGAAATTGAACTCNGGCTTTCCTTGCTCGTCTCTAACCATAGCGGTCGGGGGAAAGACTTCCTCAAGATAGTGAGGAGTAGTTATAGTGCCGCTAATTCTCCTGAGGGTAGTATTGTCATTCCCATAGTTTTCCTCAACTGAGGTCACATTACAACCAATCCCTCCTTCCCCTAGTCTCTGACTGGCATCGTCTCTCATGTGAATGATATCGCCCATTATAGAACTGGCAGATGCAGTGTGGAACCACCATGAAGATTGTATAGACGATCTCTCAAAGCCTACCTCCGATAATGATGTGAACAAATCTTCGTATCCGGCTCTTTGACCTTCGATTTTCTGGGAATTCGTAATTTCCCCATCCCTTAATGCCCTGAAAGCCGGAAAGGGCTCTATAGCGTTCCCGTTCTCGTCACTCAAACCACGGAATGCAACAGCATACTGAGTGTCTAGCTCGAGACCACCTAGCGTCCTTAAGTGAACCAAAATTGACTCTCCTTCCTGACTTCTAGCTGATACTTCAATCCAATGTTCCAATATGGCCCCAGTATCCATATTGAGCAACACAGTTCCATGGTCAGGAGACAAGGAAATTTCTATGTCATGCTGGGATGCTAGACCAGATACGTTTGGAGTCTGCGTAAATGTGGTAAATATTTGACTTGAAGGTGAATGCCCATCTTTTAGGTCAAGCATGTGAAATCTTTCTGAAGGAGCCGATCCTGAGTCCGGTACCGCTTCTCCATCGATATTCAACCTAAAACCTGTCTCAGTAGATGAATCTACATCAAGGAATGCGGATGACGGAAAAGGGAGAAGGCAATGGTCAGGATTTGTATTATCGCAAAAATCACTGCCTCCAATCTCAATAATTACCTCGGGAGTAGAGTCCCCCTGATCCTGTTCTCCGTTTTCACTCGGGATATCATCAACATTATCATCCTCAACAACTACTTCAGTATCTCCTGTACATCCTACTAGTAACATCGAAGTTACAACTACCATCACTAACAATTTCCTGCTTCTTTCATTCATTCTAAACTCACCAGCCTTTGACCATATTTGAAATTAACATTCAGTGCAGTGCACGTCGTCCGGTTGTCCTCCTTCCACGAAAGAAGTGAACCACTCGAGGAAAGAGTGACCCTCCACTTCCAACTCGTAAAAGCGACTGTTGATTAGGACTGTATGCGCATCACCGGGTGCAATAAAACCGGAGATGTCTACTCCAGCCTCCTCTATTTCGTTCTCAGTAATTCTAATCTGTTCATTGTAGTCGAAGGGAGGGTTGTCCAGAAGTCCGTTGAAGTATCTAATCGTGGTATCATATGCATTATCATACCTGGCGAATTTTATTCCTAGATCTTGCATTGCTGGGACAATTACCAAATCTGCACTAGATAGATTATTGAAGCTTACAATCCCATCCAAGGAGAAGTCAGCCATGGTCTCATTAGTCGACCACAGTGTATCTAGATCGACTCTTTCTGTGGAGAGTAGTCCACCCGTAGCATCATTGAATGCCGATATACTGGCATTGGGATAATCTGTTGCCGATTTCATGGCATACAGTGTTGCAGGAACAGATCCAGCACTTGATCCCGCTACGAAAATTTCTTGTGCATTTGGATACAAACTCTTCATCAATTCGTAAGCCGACATAGCATTCACATGTCCACGGTGCTGAACTTCTCCGTGACCATATGTCACATTGTTGTTTCCAACATGAATGTCGCCTGTACAGTACGGGACGTATATGAATGAGTAGTCAATCAATGGATTGTCACGGTTAGCGAAGTTGAAGATCCCACCCGCGCTAGAGTAGTTATCCTGGGTGCTTGAACTTGGGTCATCCCATTCCCCGGTGTCCGTCTTGTATGTCCCGCCTGGGACTACGCAAGTGAAGTCATTCCAGCACGCACCACCTCCTTGGAAGTAAAGCACAACCTGGGTCTGCGACGCGTCTCTGTGCCATACTGAGTAATTGGACCCATCAGAACACTGGCATGGCTTGTCCATTCCTACCTCAGACCATGAGGTAGAGTACTGCGACGCAGGAGGGTAAGTGCACGAACCATTGTCGTCTGTGGCATTTGAATCGTAATTCGTTGCCTCCTCATCTACGCAACCTGGAATCTCATCCATATCCAAAATTCCATCACCATCTGAGTCTGCATATTCACAGGCACCTTCCAATGTCGCATATTCATCATAATTTTCTGCGTTAATGTCCATACAGCCAACTATTTCTATTGGTCCATCANCTTCTCCAGAGCATCCCGCTAAGAGCATGCAAGAGATTAGGAGAATGGCTGTAAGCCGCCTCACACCATCAATCATAGATTTCCATAGGAGGATGATATATATCATTATTCCTCGGTCATTTCAGCCACTATCACCTTGGAGGCAATGAGTACCCTTTCGTGTAGCATATATCCTTCCTCTATGACTTCCATAACGAATCCCGACTCCACTCCTTCTGGGGCGGGAAGCATTGCAACTGCCTCCATCTTAGTCGGATCGAACTGCTTATTCATTGCCTCAATATGAGTAACTCCCTCAGATTCCAACGCGGTTCTTAGGCCACGAAGAGTCATTTTTGTTCCTTCGAAAAAACTGTCCCCATCAGCCCCATCCGTTTGGTCAATAGCCCTCTCCATTCCACCGAGTAGTGGGAGAATTTTTCTTGCTAGAGAAGATGGACCGTATCTAACTGCCTCAGACCTTTCCTTGGCCGATTTCTGCCTAAGATTGACCATATCTGCGGCTTGATATTGCAACTCCTTCTCGAGTTCAGATACCTTTGCCTCAAGCCTTTCTAAATGACCTTCCTCTACCTCTTCAGCACCTTCCGAGTCAACGTGCTCGTCTTCGTCCACGATCCTTCGCCCCCATGCTCCTTCAATAATCCAATGGAATACTAGCCAGAGTAGAAGTACTCTCCAGCCGTTTTTTGATCTCTATCCTTCACACTTCCCGGTTTGTTGATACGTGGCCTCTTGGATTCATGGTCTCTTCTGAACGTGACCTCCACTCCAGAAAGGAATCTATTCATGCCCTTTCTGAGGCTTAGGGGCCCAATAGCATGCCCCTCCTTTCCGCCAGTTCCTTCGAATACCAATAATGAGTCACTGACTATGTCTACGAAGTAGATATCGTGATCAATGACCATTGCTGCCTTTTCTTTGGAAAGCATTGTTCTTCGAATTGCTTTTGCCGCTTCCATTCTAGCATTCGCATCTAAATGAGCGGAAGGTTCGTCAAGAAGGTAAATATCAGCATCTCTACCTAAGCATAGTACTATCCATACTGCTTGTAATTCCCCACCAGATAACTTTCTTGCTTGTAATTCTAGTAATTGATGAACGTTGAGAGGTCTCACAACCTTTGTTTGAAATTCCCCCGAATGCCAAGCTCTCCCCAATTCGGTATCCAACCATTCGCGTACTGTACCATCAAAATTTGGTTTTACATGTTGAGGTTTGTATGAAACCTTGGCATCCATAGTTGTCCACCCTCCATCTGCTTCAATTTCTCCTGCAAGCATTTTGACCATGGTCGTTTTTCCTGTTGCATTAGGTCCAACTACGCCCACAACTTCTGCTGAATGAACAGTTCCTTGTTCTGTATTTAGTGTGAATTCCCCTAAAGTTTTGACTAAGTCTCCCCATTGTAGGATTGGTTCTCCAATTTCTTCTGATCGTATCCTCCCAGTTTGAAATGTAATTGGTTTGTCTCTTATTCGCATATTTTGTTCTACAAGATGGCCATCTAAGTATGCATTAATCGCAACTCTAGTAGCTCTTGAGGGTGTAAAAATTCCATAACCTGCTCTTTCTCCATAAACGATGTGAACTTGATCGCATAGAATATCAAGAATTGCTAAATCGTGTTCCACGACTAGTACCCTTCTTCCCATTTCTGCTAATGATTGAATTATTCTTGTAACTCGCATTCTTTCATGTATGTCTAGATATGATGTGGCTTCATCAAAAAAGTATACNTCGGCCTCTTTTAGCAAGGTTGCACATATCGCTACACGTTGAAGTTCTCCACCCGACAAGGCTCCTAATTTACGTTCCATCAGATGGACTATCCCCATTTCTTCGGCCCATTTTTCTACCTCATTACGTTCATCTACTCTCTCTAGTAGTTCTTGAACAAATCCATCAAAAGAAGGATATTTCATTATAACACCTAANTTATCAGTTAACATGATTTTATTAGAGTGTCCCTTTGGAAAAATTACTTGAGCTTCAGTAATATTCAAATTATACTTAACTTGCGTCTTTTCATCGTCCTGACAAGTAATATTCATTTGAATAATTTCTCCAACAGAGACTGCACGAATATTAAGGAAAATATACTCTAAATCAAAAGATGCAAGGTTTTCAAGTTTAATTCTTGTGATAATACAAGATTTTAATAACTCATATACAGAGTTTTTAATATTTTTCTCATCGTCTGATTCCAATGCCATTAATAGTATTTTTTCTTCTTTTACTAAAAATGGACGAAATTTAATTTTTTTCTTTGTTGAAGGAACTACCAACTCATAAGTNGGTAAATCCATGGTTGGCAATGCCATAATATCTACTCCAAGGTCATATTTATATTTAGCGGACTTTTTAAACAAAAAAATAGCGGAAAAAATTTTCCCGCTTTTATGGAATCAGAAAGTCAATTTTGCTGTGTCTATACAGATTGTGTGATGTTGTTATGAAGTATCGTATGTCTAGTGTAATACAACTGACATGTAACTTTTGTCAACAAAGTAGATCCAAATTGTAATGGAACTGCATCAATAGCGAATGGCCACGCTCTCTCTAATAAGTATGTCACTGATGGTCTTAGTGGTGCATCTTCAGGACCTATTTCAGTTTTTGTAATCTTAACTGTTCTACAATAACTTTTTGGAAGTTGTAATTTATTAGATCTATTTGGTGCTAGTGGTGATACTGAGGGTATAGCATCCAATGTTTGACCATTTTCTATAGGAGGTTCTCTAAATATGTCACCATACCAAGTATTCAAGTACTTTAATGGTGTCATATTGGCATCACATTGAAATCCAAGTTGAACCTCTGTAAACACACGAGTATGTGGATAGTTTACTTGACCCTCACCTACATATCTACCCTCAATGGTTCCAGTTGCTGCTTGTATGTTAGGAAGTTGTGCTTCATCACATAAAAATTCAAATATATTATTTTCGTCTGGTGTACCATTTTCTCCTATAATTTGCACCANAAAACTATTTGCCAGTGAANATACCNCCNTTAGCGTTCATTGTAGCTAAGAANTTATTGATAGATGNCAAGCTAAATACCTATGTTGGANNANTTTATATTTATGGCGTATTCTGGGTTTTATAAACCAATACATCCTCAGAANTATCGTGGCAANCCAACAAATGTTATATACAGGTCACTTTGGGAACGNAAGTTCATGGTGTTCTGTGATAACAACCCATCTATATTACAGTGGGGTAGTGAAGAAATTATCATACCATACAGAGCACCTGATGGTANAATNNNNAGATATTATCCAGATTTTTGGATTAAAGTTCGTGAAAAGTCTGGTAAGATNACGAAGTATATAATTGAAGTAAAACCCAAAAAGCAAACACAACCACCGAATGTTAAAAACAAAAAGACTGCCAAGTATCGTAAAGAAGCACTAACATACGCAAAGAACCAAACTAAATGGTCTGCTGCTCGTGAGTATTGTGAAGATAGGCAGATGAATTTCTTAATACTAACCGAGGATCATTTAGGAGTATGAAAAAATGGCAACAACACTATTTGAAAAAATTAGTGCCAAAACTGCAGGAGAAAAGAAATCACTAGCGTGGTATCGTTCTGCAGTAAAGGCAGAAGCTAGTTCATATAAGAAAAATTTTAATAAGTATATTTTAAAAGAGAAGAGTGACAACNTTGGTGCTGTAGAAGANCAAGATGCCAATGAACTNCGTAGATATACTGTGCAAGGTCACATGTACATGTTTGAATACAAGGCAAAGATGAAACACTTGCCTTANTTTGATANATTTCCACTTGTATATGTCNTAAAGTCAANNAGNAATGAGTTCTGGGGACTNAACCTACATTACTTGAAACCAAAGAAAAGAATTCAAGCTACAAAAAAATTAATGCAAGGTAGAATTGACTTTCCTAAGAAGTGCTTCCATAAATACCTACAGCCTCATGTTGAAGGTTTGTTATTAGATCTAGCTGCAAGTGAATGGGATACTGCTATCCTTCTTCCTACAGAGGATTTTGTGAAAGAAATCAATGGTTTGTCATTTTCTATTAAAAAAGAAGATGTCTGGAAAGAAACCGATGAGACCTTCTATGATAAGATCAGAGGACAAAGAATTGTCCGAGGTTATGGCACTACACAATCTAGGGAGATGGCTACCTAATGGCAACACCACCAAAGATAGGAGAATGGAAGAAGGTAAAGACCAGCAAAAGTTGGAAGTATAAGAAATGGAATGGTACTTCTTGGGGTGCTAATCTTAATATTCAACCTAAAACTAGAGAATATCAACCAGATGGTTACAATCCTCCTTATGAAGATTATAATCCTTTTTTAGAAGAAGCAACCACTATCAAAACTGACTTTGGTGCTAGTGGTGCACAAGTAGCTGGTCTAGCAGGTTCTGTTAGATTCCCTCATGATATGTTAGTTGATCAAGGTGAAGACTTTGTAATGTTTGACTTCTATGATTACAAACCACCTTTTCAAAACAAAAAATCAGTTGATGATGTTGGTGGTGAATCATATGCTAACCTAACTCTAGGAGATTACAACGCTACAGGATACGCAGGTGAGTATTTTAAAGACAAGGCATATCCACAAATTCTCATGTATATGCCACAAGATATACAAGATNCCTTTGCTGCAAAATGGGAAGGTAAAAAGTTTGGACAAATCACTACTGGATTAATTTCAGCTGCTGGACAAGAAGGAAATATTAATAAGTTAAAAGAAGTAGGACAAACATTAGATACTGCTCTTGAAAAATCTATGGTGGAATCAGCTGCTGCAATTGTCACTGGTCTTGCTCAAAAAATAACAGGAGATACTATCACTGCAGGTGATTTATTTGGTGGCATATCTGGAGTTGCGAGGAACCCAAACGTAGAAGTTTTGTTCCAAAATATGGAGCTNAGAACGTTTGATCTTACATTTAAGATGGCACCATTTGATGAGAACGATGTACAAAGAATGGATGCTATCATTAGAATATTTAAGATGGCAATGTTACCTCAATATAATCTAGGTGAAGGAGTTTCACCTTTTGATAAAAAAAATGAAGCATTAGATGCTGGTTTCATTCAAGTTCCTAAAGTATGTGCTGTTAATTTCATGAGAGGTAGTTCAAGAAATCATTACCTTCCTAAATATAAAATGTGTGCTATCACAGATGTCAATGTAAACTATACTCCTGATAATGTTTACGCGACATTTGATTCCACTGGTGGTTTGGGTAGTCCAGTAGCTACAGAATTAAAAATTAGTTTCATGGAAACAAAACTTGTATTCTCAGAAGACATCAAAGAAAGAGATTTCTAATGTATTTTTCCTTACTACCAAACATAGAATATGATGAGAAACCAATCAGTTATCCTTTCTCAGAATCAGACTTTGTAACTGCAAAAAATTTCTTCCGTAGATACAAACTAAATGATGATCTATTTTCTTATGCTGTCTTCTTTAAAAAATATGCAATTGTAGATGGAGATCGTCCTGATACTCTGGCATTAAGAGCATACGGTGATGTATTTTATGACTGGGTGATTCTACTGACAAATAATATGGTTAATGCACAGTATGACTGGCCGTTGACTAACTATGAAATTAGTAAGGTGTTAGAGTCAGAATATGATGATGCATACAATGAAATTCATCACTATGAAACGATAAAGATTGGTCAGTTTGCTGCTGGTCTACGTGTTGATGAAGCATTTTACAATGCACAACACAAAGTTAATATAGATGGTGCGGTATCAATAAAAAATGGTAGTGAGATTTGTGGTCCTGTTAATGTTGCAGAACATTTTTACAGGGAGAATGAAAAGAAGAGAGAAATATATTTACTTAGACCTACTTATTTCCAGTCATTTGTAGATGACTTTAGGAAAAAGAATTTATATAAAAAAGACGCCAACTATATTAGTCAGCGTCTTAAGAAAACTGGTTGACTTTTTCGGGCAAAAATTTGCCCGAATTTTTTTTGCAGTTTTATGGAATCACCAATCGGATTNTGGACAAGCATCAGGATTCTTTTNTATGAACTGATNNACATANCCATGAACATCAACTTCATATGAATGNTGTGCNNTGGTGTGNATCATNTNAACAAGAATTAAAAAACCCACGATCAATAAATTGATCTGGGTTAGTGGATGAAGCAATGCTTCCCANTATTTTTTCATTCAGTTATTCTTCAGCAAGTTTTGCGAAGTATGACAACGCATCGTCATCATCAACAACTGCTTCTTTCTTTACAGGAGAAGGAGCTGCTGCTTTCTCATTGAAACGATCAGCAGTGTGATCATATCCAAGACCTTCACTCAAGTCTTCAAGAGACTCATCAACTGGACGAGCAACAGGACGTTGCCCTATACCTAGAACAAGATTCAATCTGTTTTCTAGTTCTTCATATGTCTTGAACTGATCCTTAGAAGTGAATGCCTCTAGCGAGTATTCTTTCTTCCAGATCGCTTCAAGTTCATCATCATCTGCACTAAGAGCAGACACAGAATCAAACTCACTACTGTCATAGTTCCAGTACCCTGCAACTTTTTTAATCTTCAACTTGAAGTTGGCACCTTCCCAAAGGTCAAAGACATTGACAGGAGTCTCGTCTTGGAACTCAGGTTGCATAGCAGCGAGGATCTTATCATGGATCTTCTTACCATACTTGTAAAGGAATACCTTACCTTCATTTTCTGGATGCTTAGGATCCTTCACGACATAGATGTTGCTGTAGTAGGAGAGTTTCCTCTTCTGTTTACGAGCAGTCTCTTTGTCTTCATCAGCACCGCTGTTCCAGAGACGGCGGTTGACCTCACCAACGGGATCCTTCTCGTTGATTGTAGTCAGAGAGTTTTCAATGTACCAACCACCAATACCTTGGAAGGCATGGGAGTACACTTTTGCCCAAGGAATGCTTTCACCTTCTGTGGCAGGAAGGAATCGGATCACGGCATAGCCGTTACCTGCAGCGTCAACCTCTGGTTTCCAGAATCTTTCATCAACGTTCTTACCGCTGGATGACTTCTCTAGTTCCTTCTGAAGGTATGAGAAGTTGTTCTGAGATTTACGCTTTAGATCTGCGAATGACATAGGATTTAATTNGATTAGTTTAGATTTGGTTTATTGCCCTATCACTGAAACATAATAACAGGCAAGGGGACGGGCGTCAACCCCCTGCCTCTGTTTGTTTTTTCATACTCGCTACTTTCTGTACGAGTTCATCAAACATTTCTTCAATAGTTGTGTTAGGTGTAGCACCTAACATTATAACACCCTGTTTCATTGTGTCAACAACTGACTTTGCCTCAGGGTCATCGCTCAATTTAGCACGAGCATAGAATATCTTTTGTTTGTCTATTAATTTTTCTAGAGCTTCAAAGTATTCCATCTTCCTATCTTTATCAAGAAGAACAAAATTCATAGCAGATCTGAAACAGAACTGCTGCAACTCTAACATCTCTTGAATGTCACCTTTAATAATATCTGATTGAAAGAAGGTCATACCTTGTTGTCTTTGTACTTGTAAAACTTTTTAACATCATAACCAAATTTATCATGATGCATCTTGGGATCTAATCCACACATGTTTTTGTATAACATTTTCATTATATCAAAATGATACCAGTGATGTGGAGCAAGATACTGTGGAGATGCACAGACATATATGTAATCAAATTTATATGAATCTATTTTCAAATCCTCTTTTAAAAAAGGATTAAAGTTCCAATTTAATTGTACCACATTATTATCTAATTGGGTAGAGTTATGATTACCGACCCATGTGTAACTAGAAAGATTTTTATTCTTTACTAACCACAAAACCCAGTCAGCTTGTGAAACAATATCATATTCAATGACTTCATTGTATTGTTCATTAACATAACATATGTCATGATGTTGATCAATATTTAAAATATTTATCTGTTCATCAACGTCTTGTAAATCAAAAAGAATACTATCATGTTCATATCCAAAGGCAACGTTTGTACACTCAGTTAATGCTTTTGTATAGACGTCAAGGATGAACAACCAGTTATCTATATTTACTTTAAAATGATCTTCAGAGTAGTAAGTATTCTTGTAGAATTCTCCCCACCTTTTATTACTGAAGTCATTACTATAAATGTTATCAACTAACTTAGCATAGTTATTTGATATGTAATCCAAATCAATGGTAAGAACATTCATACAAGCATTAATTTGGCACGACTAGTTTTCTTCATGAAGTTTAATTGTTGTGCTTCATATCTTAACTTCTCTTTCAAAGGTTTACTTATTAATTTGTTTACACTATCTAATTCAATTTCATTCTCTTCACAGTAGTGGATGACAGAATCAATGTAATTCATTTCTGGATTGTGTAGTGCAATCTTCTCCACCTCCTGCGAAAACTTCGCAGACGTCATAAATCTATCCTCTAATAATTGTTTCTTGTCCATGCCGTTCTTGATACTCCGAGATGTAGCTCATCAATGTGAGAAAATATTCTTTCTTAGGAGGATGCACTACAACTTGGGTCTCTCCGTTTTCACAAGCAACGATTGTGACGAGCTGTTTAACAGTCATCCCATATTTTTCTTGCAACATACATGCGTATGCTGTTTCTTGAACGAAGTAGTCGTATAAGTATTCTTCACGCTTAGGATGTTCTGCTGTCTTGAAATCAATAATGGACAGCACTCCATCAAACTCAGCGATACAATCAACGCGACCTGCCAATTCTAAATGCTTGGAGTAGAGCGCAGCTTCCTGTAAGATGATATTATTTATACGGTCTAGAGTATCCCTAGAATGGTGGAACATGAGCACAGGAAGTGGATACTTCTTGTACTTTTTTAGGTCTAATTCGTTGTTAAAATAATCCTCTGCAATAGAGTGATACTTTGTGCCGCGACCTGTAGCACGAGTGGTTTTAGCATTAGCTTTATCCTCTCCTACTCTAGCACGCCAACGTGCAATATTTGCTTTCTTTTTAGCATTGTTACTAATCACTGTAGTGACGGATGGAAACTTGTATCCCTCAGGTGTGAGGTACATACGTTTTCCATTTACCATTTCAGCAGACATCTCAATAGGATCTATGCCACCTACGTGATTAAAGAGTTTCATAAACCCAGATTGATTTTGTTAATAAGATAAGACTTAACAAGACCAGANCGAACGATGTCCTCAATACCAAACTCAATCATNGAAAACTCTTCCATGTTCTGTAAGATACGTTGGAAGTCAATGATGCCTGTGCGTTCACTAATCTTTTGTAGATCAGTTTGTGCTGCATCACCACAGAATATAATCTTACTATCCTGTCCTACACGAGTGATNATACTATCTAACTCATGAAAGTTTAAGTTCTGACACTCATCAATNATAACAATAGAATTATCTAATGTAGTTCCACGAATAAAACTGGTAGACCAGAACGAGATAGTTTCTTGTGCCTTAAGATTATCATACAACATTTCATACGAATTGTCATCTGGCATTTCAAACATTGCCTGTACCATATTTTTATATGGTATCTGATACAATGATGACTTGTCTTCATGATCGCCAGGTAGGAAACCAATCTCTCTAGTTGCCACTAAAGACCTAACGATATAGATCTTCTCGTATGGTGAGTAATCATCTAATACCTCCTTGAGTGCTTTGTACAAAGCAACAAAAGTTTTACCTGTACCTGCAACACCATAGGCATAGATCATCTTACCTTCATCCCATGCATCAAACATTACCTTCTGATTATCAGTCAGTGGTTCAATGTTGAGCATGTAGTCTTGACTAATGGGTTTACGACGCTTCATTTGTTTCGCAGTCATACCCTGACCTGGTGCTTTAGTCTTCTTTTTTACTGGCATATTAGTATCTGTATTTCTCAGTGATAGTTTTGTTGTTTACATATTCTGCTTTGGGAAGAACTTTATTCTTCATAATGTCTGCCCAACCAGGATGTGTGGTTGCCATCTTGTCTCTCCACTCTCCTACCTCGCCAGCAGAAGCAACTCCTGCTTGCCAATCTTTATCCCAATCGGGATTGTCTTTTCTCCATTGTTCATATTCTTTCATGGTCATGGAGAGTTCTTTCTTC
>FUFK010046436.1_pt1 | contig 14998 bp, 4 predicted proteins | sample 1021851 | NCBI WGS metagenome assembly FUFK01 (sample SAMEA51879418, study PRJEB19060) | metagenome | reverse complement strand
ATCAGCTGCACGATGTACAACCGTAAAGCCTGCAGGGACGACATCTCTGGCCCTCGGAACATCTTCGGGTATACATGCATGGCATAATGATTATTACGTTCGTAGAGTCAGAGTTGGTAAAAATGAAAGTATGTACAAATACTTAATTAAAAACCACCCTGATTTAGTAGAAGATGAATACTTTAGGCCTCATGATACAGCTGTTATTAGTATACCACAAAAAGCACCTGAAGGATCTATACTTAGAACTGAATCACCATTTGATTTACTTCAACGTATAAAGAAAGTGGCAACTGAGTGGGTAAGACCTGGTCATATGCGTGGTAGCAATACTCATAATGTTTCTGCAACTGTTAGTTTGAAAGAGCATGAGTGGGCTGCAGCAGGCCAATGGATGTGGGACAATAGAGATTATTATAATGGGCTATCTGTCCTACCATATGATGGTGGTACTTATACTCAAGCACCGTTTGAAGATATAAATAAATCTACATACAAAGCTATGATGAAGTCTTTAACTGATGTCGACTTAACCAATATTGTAGAAGTTGAAGATGAAACTGATCTAGCTGGAGAGCTAGCCTGCGCAGGAGGTGCCTGTGAAATTGTTTAACATAAAACTATAGTTATGTGTCCATATTGTAATGGCTACTGTGGTAGCTGCTAAATAAAGAGAGGTGATTACAAATCGTAGTCACCTCTTCTTGTTTTTAGATAGTTCCTTGTAAGGATTACTATGTATGCACCTTCTAGAACTGTAGAAAGTANCACCGCGTCATGTATTTGCATCTCAATACTATCACATAAAAAAAGGGAGACTTACATCTCCCTTTCTGGTTACAGGAACTTTGGGTATGGTGCCCAGTATTTTATTGTTCCTTACTAGCTTTTATTATTAATTTAATTCTATCATCTTCTTTTTTAGCTTTTCTTATAGCCATGTTTCCAACGCCTAAATCTTCAAGTATTTTTATTTGTTCAGCTTTGTTTAATTTTTTCATAGTGTCATAATCACTCATGTCTTTTTTAGAAGGTTTAAATCCTTTAACAAACTCACTTTTACTTTTATTTATTTTAGGCATTATTTGCCACTCAGGCCAACCAGCTAACATTGCTACTCTTTGCCATGTTTCTGCATCTTCACCTACAGCAGCTTCAATATTATTAGCTTTGTTTATCAATCTATCGAGTGGTAAATTAGTAGTAGCAGATATTACTTTAGCTGCAGCTTCGTAAGCTGGATTATCTATACTAAATCCTTTATCAAAAACTTCTTGTCTACGTTTTTTACTATCAAACTGATACGCAGCTTGTCTAATCTTAGATATTTTAGAACTTATAGGCGGTGATAATTGTAGTAATTTATAAACTGCATCTACGTATTCAGGTCGTTTTCTACCTGATCTTTCATATACATCAAGTAAAAAGTTTTTAATAACAGCTGTAGTAGCACCTGCTATACCAACACCTCTAAGTAATGAGTCAAGCATACCATTTGCAGTATTAAAATATTTCTTTTCATTTTTTTCGTCATCATCATCTCCAAAACCTATAGCAAATATAGCTTGTTGTAAAGCATTAAATATTAAGTTTTGTACAACCCCGTAATATATTATTTTACTTACATTAGCTTTTGCATCACCTCTACGATTTATTAAATCTTGCGCAGCTCTTTTTTGTATACGAGCATATTGCATTGGTGTATTAGCAAATGCTAATATAACTCTACCTAAATCACTTGCTTGTTGTTGAGATATTTTACTAGGATCAGAAGACTGTTGTGATATTTCAGCTGTTTCTTTCCACTCAGATAAAGCTTGTTGTTCAGCTTGCTTAACGTCTATACCTTTGCTAATAAGATCATTTACTCTATTTCTATAAAACGTAGCACCACCTGAAGCTATAGCAAAACTATCAGCAAATTGAGTAGGTAAATAACCTTTTTGAAGTATATAGTTCATTGCACCTCTTGCTCTGTTTTTAGCAGTAGCAGCTGCATTAGCTATTTCATTTTCAGATATATTAAGTTTTAAACCATTGCGCCTATCAGTTAAATAATCTGAGTTCATTAACATTTTAAAGTCTTTCCAATATTGTTTTTGATTAGCAAATGCTTTACCAGCTCTTATAGGATTATTAAAACTCCAGTTTAAGAAGTTTATAGACGATATAGTTTGAAGTACCGCTGATCTAGTATTGAAAAACATTATAGTACCAATAGATCCGTTTATGTAATCTAATACTCTATTGCTTAATCTACTACCTGAGAACATCCTATTTTTACCAGACTTCATCCTAGCTAAAATATTTTCTACAGCTTCTCTATAATTAGCTCCATATGCAGCTTCAAGTTTATTTAAATTTTCTTCACTAAATATTTCATTAGCGTTATCTAAATAACCTGATTGCTCTAAATATTTTCTACGCTTTGTTGTGTTAAGAAGATCAATAAGATCTGTTGTTATAGTGCCAGATAACCACTCTTGGCTTGGCTTAACATAACCATCACCTTTAGTTACAGATAATATTTGATCAGCAAAAGCTTTTAGTTTGCCATCAGCATTTATTATATCAACAAGTTCAGATAAATCGCTTTTAGATAATCCAGGTATATCATAACCCATTTTGTTAAATAAATAAACCCTAACAGCTTGTTCATTAGTAAAACCACTATCATTTGTTTTTCTAAGATCTTTTGGAACTTCTAAAGATTTTTTAAGCTCTCTAAAATCTTGCATCATTTGTATCCTGTCTCTTGATAAATTTTCTATAGCTCTACCATATGGATTTAATAAATGCTCTTTAAACCAAGCCATTTGGCTATCACCTAATTTGCCTTTGCTTAATAATGGATATGTTAATCCCATAAAGTCTTCAGCTGAATAAGGTATAAAGAATTTTTTATTACCTTTACCAGCGCCTCTTACTTTAGCTTTAGCTTTTGAATATCTTTTCTCTGATGCAATGCCTGTTTTTTGTTCTATAATTTTATTAAAATCTTCATTTATAGATTTACTAAACTTAACTTTTGCTTGTTGTACTTTTGATTTAACATCTATTTGATCTAATACATCTTGCACAGCTTGAACATTACCAAATGCATCGTCTGCAAAATAAAAGTCATTATAACCTTCAGCTGCTTTACCTACTATCCAATTAGCTTTAGCAGCTCCGGTAGAATTACCTAAGCCAATTATATTTTCACGTTTAAACTCTAATCCTTCAGATTTTAAAAACTCATATATAGCATCAGCTGATTCAGGCGCACGAGCTGTTAATACAAATAAATCTTCATTACCTCTAGCATCTTTAATTTTTTTAGCTACATTAAACAGTGGACCACGCTTACCATCTCTTACAATGTTAAAATCGCTAAAATCCATAACAGCACCTTGAGCTACTAAATCAGCTCCTTTTTCAGCAAACTCTTCAGCAGTAAGTTGACCTTCAGTTCCATCTGTATTAGTGTAAAATACTATACTTTTTGTTTGAGCTAATGTATCGTCAAAATCAAATACCCTAATTTTTTTAACTGGTGCATCTAGTTTTCTAGCATTAGCTAAAGAATTATCTAATGTAGCAGCGAAACTTAAAACTTCATCGTTACTCATACTTTTACTAAAGCTAGCTACTTTATTAGAAAGATTTTTTATATTATCATTTTTAGCTTTTTCTACTGATTTAGATAGCTCAGGTGTAGTTAAATTACCACTAACATCTACTTTAAGTTTTTCACTAAAAGTTTTCCCATCTAAACCTATTATTGAATTAGGATCTATGCCTCCATCTTGTTTTGATACTATATCATTAAAATATCTTTGCCACCAGCTATCGTTAATAACGCTCCACTCATCTGGCATTCTTCTTTGTAAACTATAACCATTTGGAGTTCTAGCATTTCTTAATTTATCATCCATAGCTTTATCTAAAGCTATAAGTTTATAATTATCTATAACTAAATCATAAGAAGTTTCAAAATTAACGTCAGACAAAGTAGCATCTAATAAGTATAAATAAGCAGCAGTAGCAGGCATCGCGTGTTCATATTCGTATCTTTTTCCTTTTATATCTTTTGAATAACCTTCAAATTGCGCGCCTAATTTATGCCAATGACCTGTATCATTTGCTGTTATACCTAAATAATTAGCTATTGCAGTAACTTTACTTTTATCTTTAGATATTTCATTATTTATTCTTTTCCAAAGTTCTTTATGAATTGTAGATACTTGTTTATTAAACTTATTTATTTCTCCATTTTTTATATTATTTTTTATTACTTCAGGAGATTTAAAAAGTTTATCGTATTTATTTCTTAGTGACCAAATATTTTTAGTGTTTACACCAGGTATAGGTTTACCATATTTTATAGTGTCATCATTTTTTAACTTTTGAACTTCTTCTTTAAATTTAGACCACAAAGGGTTTTTAGAAGACATACCTAAATTTTTACTACTACTAGTAAAAGCTGTTCCTTTACCTGGTCCAAACCACATTTCTTTAGGACCTAAAATAAATACACTAGATTTTAATTCATCTATATATGTTTCTATATCTTTTTCGTTTTTTATTTTTGTAGTTTTTGGTAAATTATAAAGTTCTAATAATTTATCTTTTCCATTAACTTCAACATCAAATATATCTCTAACATTTATTATGTCTTCACTTATGCTAAACTTAACGCCAGGTTTTCTTTGTATTTTTTCAGCAATTTTAGGTTTTGTTTTTTTAGTTACTTCTCTACCTTGTATTTCTTGTACTTCAGTAAATCTTTCAAACACTTTAGGATCCTCAAGTACTTCTAACGTAGCATCTTTACCTAACTCTTTAGCTATTGTTTGTGCTAATTGAGTTTGTTTAGATGCTGGTCTACCTTTTTTAGGTGCTAAATGAAACTCTACAAACTCTTCTTGATTATAAGGTTTTTTAGTAAATAAACTAGGCCCTGCGGTTCTAGGTGTATCAGCTGGTAATAAGCCTTCACTTATTGCATTATCTACTTGTGTAGGTGATAAATTATTTTTTTCTTCAACAATAAAATCTTGATATGATTTATTTAAAATATCTTGTGGTATTAAATCATATATTTGTTCACCATACTTTTGTAAAAACGTTTTATATTTATCGCTACTAGGTTTACCCATTAACTTTTTAACATCATTAGTTAATTCAGTAGCATAAGTATCTTGCAATGTCTTTTTAAATTTAGGATCAGTTACTTCAGGTATTCTAGTTCCAAATGTTTTAGCAACAACATCTTTTACTTTATTATACAAGTCATCGCCTTTCTCAATATCTAAAGCTCTTCTTAAATTAGTAGGAGCTTTTGGCTTTTTAGTTATTTCAACTTCTTGAACAGCTGTAGTAGGCTCTGCTATATCAACTCTTTCTGATATATCACTTTCAAATACTTCACCTAATACTCTTTTCGATGCTTCAATAGCTCTTGATGGTAAAAACTTATTTATATAGGCAGCAAGTGGAACATTTGATTTTGGATCATATGCTTGTATTAAATCTAATATACCACGCTCACCTGTTTCTATTTCATCAGTAAGCAATTGCCTATCAAAACCTGGAGCTTCTCTTCTACGCTCTACTATCTTATTTACAATAGGTTTAAACTCTTGTATTATATCTAATGCACCTGCAGCACCTTGATCATTATATATTTCTTGAACTTTATCAGATGCTGTTTTAGACATTTTAATATCGCCTTCTACATCTTCAAGAGTTTTAGAAACTTCTAAAGCTTGCTTAGATATTTTACCTTTTGATATATTTTTTTGATAATCTTTTATAAAATTATAAACATCTCTACCTGTATTAAATTTTATTTTTTTAAATCCAATATTTCTTAATATAGAACTTACAACATCACCTATTTTAGTAAAAATATTTTCTTTGTAAATTATATCACCTTGACCAATAGCATCTGAAAACGCTGTTAAATATTCTTCTATATATTCAGATTCTTCTTTTTCAACTAATTCACCTTTTTTGTTTTTTTCAAATCTATAATTCTTATTAATTCTATCTTGAACTATGTTTAATTCTTTTTCAGATAATACGTTTTTAAAATCATCAATTAATTTTTTTGCTTTATTAATATCTGAAACTTCATTTTTAATAATATTATGTAATAATTCATGAGCAGCTACATTTACAGCTCCAGTTTCTGCTGCTTTTTCTTTATTTATAAATATTTCACTAGTACTTGGATTATAAAAACCATCTACATTTGGATCTTGCCCAGTAACTTCAGCAAACTCTTTAGCTGTTTCAAAAGCATTTATTTTAACACCTAGTTCTTCTTGTTTTTCTTTTATTGTTTCAGTTTGTTTTTCTATACTAGCTAAATTTACAGACTGTTTTATTTTTGATATTTCAGAGTCTATAGCTTTTGATCTATTATTTAATGATCTTTTTGCATAACCAAATTCTTTAGATGTTATTTCATTGTTATTAAATTGATTTAATATTTTATTATAAGATTTTCTTATATCTCCTTTTTCGTCTACTAAATTTGATACTTTATTTTTTTGTTCTTCAGTCAATAACTCAGCTATTTGGTTATTAGTGTTTATATAATCTTTTAAACCATTTTCAACATCTTCTATATCTTTTCTTATTGCACTTTTTATTTCTTCACTTTTTGTTTGATTTAATTGTTGATTTAACTCTGTTAATTTATTAATACTTTCATTTATTACTTTTCTACCACTTTCGTCAGTTCTTAAACCTATTCTTACATTTTTACCAACACCAGCTACAGAAGTACCACCTACAAATCCCTGTAAATAAGATTCAACTCCATCTTGTGATGTAATAAAATCTAAACCATTTTTAACCGATTGACTTAAGCTTTTACCTTCTGCTAAAGATTTATTAACTTGTTCTATACCACCTTGTGTTAACTCTGTTGTACCTTCTTTATTACCAGTTTGAAGCAGCTTCATACCTTTACCCATTACACCTGACTTACCTAATAAATATTTAGATATACCTCTAAAGCCTAAATATTCTAATCCTACAGCTAATGTGCCTAAAACAGTTGGTACACCTATTTCTATTTGATTATTGTCAGCTAGTTCCTGAAGTGGATCTTCTGACTCAGGGTAAAGATTTTTTGCTTTCTGAGTATTATATTCAGTAAACATAGGTGAAATCACTTGTGGTATTAAACTAGTTCCAAATGTAAAGAGAGCTGGTATAGCTGTTTGAGCAACGGCGCTAACAGCATTTACGCCGCCTCCAAATAAATCAGATATTCCATCCATATCACCTTTAGATAGTTTCTTAAAACCTTCTGTTAGTTCTCCAACTTCTTCTAAGTCTACTGATCTTTCTTTTACTTGCTTTATTTGAGATATTACATAGTCATTAGTTGGTTGACCTACTTTTACACCTGTATCACCATAATATATTTCAATATTACCTCTAGATCCTTCTTTAAATACTCTTTCACCACTTTCATTAACTTCAAAACCAGTAGAATTAAGTTTATTTAATTGCTTCCATTTTTCTGGATTATCTTCAAAGCCAATTAACTCATTAGTAACTGGATCTTTAAATTTTTTTGGTTGATTAACTATTTCATCATCACCAACTAACCAGTCAGATGCGTCTGCTCCAGCTAAACTTCCAATTAAATCAGTAGAAAAAGCTTGAAAATCATCTACTTGATTTCTAAGTTGAGTTGGTAAATTTCTAAAAACATCATCTATATTGTGGAAAACTTCTAAAGCTTCAGATATAAAAGAAACATTTTTATCTACATCTTTTTGATATTGTTCTTGAGTAAGTAAATCTTTAGGCAACAAAGCTAAATCAATTTCTCCAGTTTCTTTATATTTATCATAAGCTTTTCTTTCAGCCATTTTAAAACGAAACTTATCAAAATCTGCTTTTTTTGATTTTATTAACTCACTATAATCATATTCTACTTCTTCTGGTGTAGATTCAGGTTGTTCTACTTGTTGTTGAGTATTTAAACCATATGTATCTTTTATAATATTTAATTTATTATCATCAATATTACCAGGATCATACTTAGAATATAAATCATTTATTAATGAATCATAGTCGCTACCGTAAGTATTAATAATATTATTAAATTTGTCTTGAGAAAGTTGTTCGTTGGTTTTCTCAGAATAAAAATCAACTAAAAAATTATCTATCATAAAACAGATGATTTATTAAATTTTATACTGTAATCTATAAGTAACTTATTTAAAGCTTTACTATTTAATACATCTTCATCGCTTACTATAACTTCAAAAGCATTAAAACTTCCTGCGCCTGGAACTTTTACAAGTTGGTATAGTTTTTTAGGATCAGCTTTTTTTCCTAAAGCGTTTATAACTTTNNTATTNNNGCCGTATACTAAATCTNNNGTNTTAAATGATCTAATTTTTTCTAAAATCTTTTCTCTTTTTTCTGGAAGAGGTATATCAAACATATCAGTTACTTCTTTTGGAGAACCATGATATCTAGTTTGTTTTGTTTTTTTAGTTATATTTTCACTTATCCATTTTTCATATGACCTAGAAGAGCTTTCACTATTACTATTACTTTTGTTATTTTTTTGTACAGGTGATTGTATATCTTGTTTAGATATAGTTACGTCAGCTGGTAAATATTGATTTAATATATAGTTAGCTCTTTGTTCTTTTATTTTATCGTTTAATTCTAATAAAGACTTTTCATCACCTAAATTTATATTATAAACCTCTTCTATACCATCAACGCCTTTACCTCTTAGATATTGCGTTTCATCTAACGAAACATTAGCTGCAAAATTAGGATCATTTATTAATTCTTCTAATATTGATTCTCTAATTGTATTATATTCTTTTGCTTTTGTAATAATTTTTCTTCTATTTTTTCCTTCACCTACAAATTTAGTAATGCTAGTTAACGTAGGCTGATACTTAGCTGCTATTCTATCATAGCTAGTTTTATAAGATGGATCAAAATCGTCAACATATTGTATAAGAGGTTTAGCACCTTTTTTAGTAGCATTTATATCATTGCTAGCATTATAAGTTAATGTTTTACCATCTTTACCTGTAAATGTAACTATAAAAGCCCCATCTTTATATTCAACTTTAGAACCTCTACCATTTCGCAATAATATATCTTGTAAATATTCTTGATTTATACTAGGCGTTAATTGAGATATTTTATTAACACCTTGTCCAGAGTTTATAGCTTTTTGATATTCAGCTGCTTGCTCATCTTTATTAAGCATGTTTTCTAATAAGTTCTTAGTACTAGATACTAATTGAGATTTACGCTTTATAAACTCTGTTTGATCTCTACCTATAGAATTATAACCTAATAAATTTATTTCATCTATTTGATCGTTTAAAAGCTTCTGTATTTGATCAGAAACATTATTGTCATCTAGATTATCTAAAGAAGTAGCTTGCTCTTGAAGTCCAGTAACAAATGTAGTTAAAGCATCTTTACTAGCTTGTATGCTTGCCATACGTTTATCAAAGCTAGTTACACCTTTTACAACTGCATCGCCTAAATACCTAGCGCTATCGTCTATCAGCATACTAGACGATACTTGTCTAGGCCTACTGTATTGTCTAGGTAATCTTAAATCGCGATCATCTAAATTAAATATATCTTTTTCTTCCATATTTTTATTTATTTAATGCCATACTGGTTTGGATCTAGTCCTGCTAACTCATAAATTTCTCTCATAGAAGCGTTAGGATATAACTTAGCTAATCTATTTAGCTCATCCATATCATCAACTGAAATTTTTGTTTTAATACTTGGCGTTGCGGTAACTCCAGAATTAATAGCCGGGCCTAAATTAACGGCTTGACCAAGGTTTANATCATCCATTTCAAANTTATTTGTAGGTAAACTAGGACTTATATTTAAATCTAAAGTTGGCCCTGTTGTAATAAGATTATCTAAATCTTGTTGCGTTTGCATTAAGCTACCTAATTGAGATTGATTTGGATCAAGACCAGTAACTTGAGCACCTGTTTGATTGTTTACCGTTGGTGATATTGTCTCAGAAGTGCCTGACGTTATTCCAGGATCATCACTTAAGCCACTTTGTATTTGCGGCTGTTCACTTTTTTTAGCAGGTACTATACCACTTGTAAACTGTTCTGCAGCTGAACCTAACTGATCAAACACAGCTCTTTTATTTGCTATCTCTGTAGCTTTAAATATATCTGCTTGCCTTTGTATTCTATTTACATCTCTAACATCTCTAGACTCTTGTAAACGCATCCTAAATCCTTCTCCTTTAGCCTTAGCCATATCAACTTGCAATTGACCTTGTGCTCTTAGTCTAGCATTTTGTGCTTCTTGTTTTTCTAAACTAGCTGATATACCTTGCTGAGACTGTAATGCAGCTTGAGCTAACGCTGTAGCGCCACCAGCTGCAGCACCTGTAGCTCTTAATGTGTCTAAAGTATTTGCTAGTGCTATATTAGCATTTTCAGCTTGAAATCTAGCGGCTTGAGTAGCTACTGGTAAATTTTTATATGGATTTTCTAAATCTTTATATGGATTAGTAATAGATTGCCTGTTTTCTAAAAGGCTCTCTATTTTGTCTACTTCTTGGCCATATTTTATATTAGCGTTTATAGCTTGATAGCCTGCATAAGCTGCTGGCGCTGCAGTTACTAAACTTTTTAAAACTGTGCCCGGTAAAATTTCTAAATCATCTTTAAACATATTCTATTGTTGTATTGGTGAAAACTCTGTTGACACAGCAAATAATTCTTTTACTCCGCCGAAATTTGTAGTAGCATCAGTAGACATAGTTACTGTTGCAAAAAATCCTTTTATACCAGTTATAGAAGATCCAAAGTTTACTTCTTCTGCTGACACTGGTGTATTGTTAATTAAGTTAGCAACGTACTTATTATTTTTTCTATTAAAACCACATCTATATTGTACGCCTTGATCTGTATATAATCCTTCTACAAAGCTTTTTACAGGAAGCGTTATGTCATTTAGTATTAAACCATTATCATCTGTTCCATCAGACTTCATACTGTCAAGTTGCCAGCCGCTGCTGCCTTCATAAGCTATTGTTTTAAAGTTTTTACTTACTGAAGGGCCATTATTAAATATAAACTCTATAGACGAAGGATTATCTACACCATAAAAATTGTTATGATTTGTTCTAATAAAGTTAGAATCATAGTGTTTATAAAGCACGCCATACTTAGTAGTATACATACTATTTTTCATACTAAATATAAGCTCAGGTCTATATGTATAAAAAGTAACCCAACCTTGAACAGATTCATCGTAAGCTATAGTATTATAGTTATCACTTAATTCATCAGTGGTTTTACTACCTGTAAATGTTTGTAACGAAACTATATAGTTAGATTTATAATTGTCGTAACCACCTACTATTTTATCTTTTCTATTATAAACAAACCTTACAACAGGTGCTAATCCAGTAGCGCTTACTGGTATAGCATTGCCTCTAGTATAAACAACAGTTCTATTAATAGGTGATTGACCAGAGTTATCTACATATACACCTGATCCAACTACGACTGTTTCTAAAGTAACAAAGTTATTAGGATTAGCAGTGAAGTTAGTATTTANTTGAACTTTAGATCCTATAACTATATCATCAGGTAAACCGCCTGATACAGCAACTTCAAACCATCTAAGACCAGTAGGAGCTGGCACAGCTTGAGGTGGGTTTGAAAAGTTTGTAGGACCTTGTTGTATTAATCCTGTAGTACTATTATATACTAAACTTAATCTATTAGAATAAACTAACTGGCCTTCAGATATTTTAACAAGCTCATCTCTAAAATAATCTTTCATACCATAATTAGATATTGGAGTTATTCCATCTTTTGATAATCTTATTATAGCGTTTCTATCTTTGTCTGCAAAATATCTTCTAAAACCAAATTCAGCAAAAGACTCTGGNTTTCTACTTATACCATAGTCGCCTANATAAGGNGTAACAGGNCCTATAACCTTAGTTGTCAATGCTGTAGTTTGATTACCTTCAGTTGAATATATAGCATCTTTATCTATTAATGCTTGGCTAACTTTGTTTTCTTGAAGTATGGTTAAGTTATTATCTAATGCATGTATTAGTTGTATAGATCCATTGTGTGGATCTATAGTTCTAGTTATATCTTGTCCTGTAGAAAAAACATTTGTTTCATTTATATTTGTTCTAGAATTAAATATACCAGAATATATTAATGAGCTAGTTCTATGCCTAACTTCGTTTGAATCTTCTTTTAAATAAGCTCTAGGCCCTAATTCTATTTGTGTGTTATTAAAGCCGCCTCTTATTCTAGATTCTTCTATAATCCAATTAGATCCGTTTAATCCATTTAAAGAAGCGTTAGCAGATGACCAAGCATTACTATAAGGCACAGCGTTACTAGTTGTAGATGGAAAGTTTGGAAACTCATTATTGCTATAATTTAAATCAGGTATACCAGGAAAAACTTTTCTATAATCAGCTAGAAGTCTTAAATTGCTATTTCCTTCTGGATAAGTAGCTATTAAAGGTGTAGTATTCTGTTTTAACCAAAACGAATTATAATATTTTACTTCTAAATTAAATGCCATATTCTTATGTATATGATGTAACAGGTACTGTAAAGTTATTGTTTTTTGTAACTATCCATATAAAGTTAGCAAAACCTGGTAAAGAACCTTCATTAAGCGAACTTCCAGCGTCTGAAATTTGAACTTTTATAATATATCCCCAACCAACATCTCCGCTAAATCCAGCACCTGAAGGCATATCACGGTTTTGTAAAAACCCGCCAAAACCACCTATACCATTACCGCCAGGTCTAAAATAAACATTACCAAATTCTGCCTCACAATAAAAATCAAGAGTTTTATCTACTAAATCACTAACAGAATCGTTAATAAATCTCCATTGTCCATTATTTTTATATTCAATTTTACCTCTTAATACTTTCGATATACTATAAGCAACTTCTTTTATTCTATTTTCGGGTGTATTTAAAATGTGTTGATAAGAGTTAAATGTATTAACATTATTATTTCTATTACTATTATTTAAAGTAGATGGTAACACAGCAGAGCCATTAGTACTATGTGAAACAGTTAAAACTAAAAGATTGTTATGTCTAAAACTACCATATTTAAATCTTAATTGAGTTCTAGGAATTACTCTAACAGAAGCTTGAGTAGTGTTTGCTATAGGATTACCATTAGCATCTGGANTAACAACAGTAAACTGCTCATATAAACCATTTACTTTTGTGACTATATCGTTTATTTCGCCATCGTTGTAAGATTTAAGTTGANATTCTTGTCTATTATTATACAACGTCAAAAATCCGGCATTAGGTATTTGATTTTCAACTATACCGTCACTTAATGAATTAGGACTTAAATCTCTAATCGGTACTTGAGCAGCTGAAATAGAAGGAGCTATATTAGTTAACTCAGCACTTTTAGTTACTGGATTTACATTAGATGAAGCATTAGATCTAAGAGAAAATATAAAGTCATATTTATCTTCTACGCTAGAACTACTACCATATATAAAAGGTTTNTTAGTAGTTATTTTATAAGTAGGCGGTGTGTTAAACGAAGCTTGTTGAACTATAACTAAATTAAAGTCACCAGTAACATCAGGAGGTCTCCTGTTTGGAATAATTTGCTTTACTCTCATCGTTATGCTAGGCTCGCTATTTGTTATTGGAGTTCCATTTCTATCGACTGCTTGAAAAATGTTAGTTATATCTTTTGGAAAAGTTGTAGACTCTGAAAATGTTGTAACAAAATTAGATATACCAACTGGTTCGCCACTAGAACCAACAGGTGTAGCTACAGAAGTATTAAAATCTGATATTAAACCAGTGTTAGAACTTTCATAATATATTTCTAAATTTGATTTAAAAGGTTTTGTTTCAAAAACGCATAAATCTTTTGCAAATCTATATGCTATTTGGTTGGCTACATTAAAGCCTAATCTTTTCTTAGTAGATATAGTAGCTATTAAAGGATTTTTATTATTTTTTAAAAATACAGGGTCAACATTTCCTGTTGCTCCTGGGTATATGTAAAAAGCTTGTGAAGTGTTTAAATNNTCAGGCGTCCAGTAATTAGGAGGGTTTGTATTTTCAGGAACATAAGGGCCCGTAACTTGTAGTGCACCAGATCCTGCGGCGTTAGTGCTAGAATCAACAAACCTTATGTTTATATTTTTATAAGCTGTCCACTCTCCAAAATCTACAAAGTCTTTAACAGTGTCAACAGTAGATTGTTTAGTGTTAATACTTTGCTCATTTACATCATTACTATATGAATTACTATCGTTTGGATCATTTACATTTACCGCATTGTCGGTTTGACTAACTGTATTAGAAACTCTAGGAAATAAAGAAATGCTAGAACCAAATATATCATCGTTAGGCCCAACTTGTTTTAAATCTCTAGGTATTTTATTTATATTATCATTTATTAATGGTATTTGAAAAATACTACTAGTTTCAGTAAAAGTTAAAGCCGTGTCTAGTTTTTCAAAATTTATATTTCCACTTAACCCACCAGGCGTATATACATTATAGTAATCTTGATCTTGTTGTTTTACTACTACTTTATATGTATACCAACCTAAAGGATTAAAAAATTCATCATAAATACCATTATATGTTGACGTAGCTTGCGTAGGTATTTCTTGATTAAAAGAAACTTTTAAACAATTGCCAGGCCATCTTAACGGATCTGTACCTCCATTTGTATATTCGCTAAAAAAAGTAGAATTAAGAGTTCTAGACATCGGGTTGTTATTAACTATAACATTAGATGATCTTCCATATCTATCCTGTAATACTAAACCAACTTGATAAGTTCTACCTTGTTTTAAAGTATGGTTTAAAAATTCTTTTTTGTTATTACCTGTTTTTTCACCAGAGCTTACTTCATAATTCAAAGATATAGGCGTAGATTTATTTTGCAGAAAATTACCATAAACTACTCTATTGCC
>FUFK010042640.1_pt1 | contig 14998 bp, 21 predicted proteins | sample 1021851 | NCBI WGS metagenome assembly FUFK01 (sample SAMEA51879418, study PRJEB19060) | metagenome | reverse complement strand
GCTGACCGGCAGTCAGGTGGCCCAGAAAATGGGTGCTTGGATTTACAGCGTAAAGCCACGCTTGACGGAGCTTGACCGCATGAAGCTGGTCGAAGACAGCCAACGCCGCGAGAAAAACGACCGTGGCCGCAAAGAAGTCGTCTGGCAGATCACAGCAGCCGGTCGTGAGTTTTTGGAGACACTGAATGACTGAGCGTAGCAACATCAACGCTGCCATTTCTACAGCGATGGGCAACGTCACAAAGCTGGCTAAAGAACAACGAAATGCACACGGCAACTACAATTTTGCGTCTATTGATGACTTCCTCGAGCTGTGCCGACCAATGATGGCGGCTGAAGGTCTGTATGTGAACATCAGTGGCACCGGTGCTGAAACTTTCATGGCTGGCAGCAACAAGCTCTGGTGCAAGTTTAGCTATAACATCCAGACGTGCCACAAGTCTGGCGAAAGCACAGAAGAAGCGGGCATGGATGTGATGCTGCCCCTGACTGGGGCGCAGACCAGCGGTTCAGCTCAGAGCTATGCGCTAAAGCAATATTTGCGCGGCTTGCTGATGATCTCGACTGGTGAGGCTGACGATCCAGATTTTCACAAACCGGCACCGAAAGACGGTGTAGAGGCGTCACCAGCGCCGGCTGTTAAGCAACCGGCAAGCGGGAAAAGCCCTGAACAAATGGAAGCCGAGATCAAAAAACAAACGACTTTGGTCGGGCTGAATACCTGGAACCAAGAAAATCTCGATTGCTTGTCGGCGCTGCAACAGAGCGATTATGACCGATGGCAACGTCTTTATAATGTGTGGCTAGAGAGAGAACAGGAGATTCAAAATGGCAGCACCTGACTTCAAGAACGGCAAGCTGCAGCTTGTGAGCGGGTTCAGTGTATCTGATCGCGTTAGCATGAGCTGTTGGCTGAACATCACAGATCCAGCACTGCTGGAAGCGGTGATGGCGCATTATCATTCAACCGGCCAGCGCCCAGGGTTCTCGATGCAGAAGAAGGTCAACGACCGGTATGAGGACGTGACCAAAGCCAAGATGTTCAATGACGTGCTTGATCCGTATCAGAGCCAGCAGCCGGCTCAAGAACAGCAACCGCAGCCAGGTTTCGCGCCACAGCAGCCGGCACCGCAGGGCTTTGCCCCTCAACAGCCAGCGCCGCAACAGCCAGCTCAGGGCGGCTTTGCACCTCAGCAACCAGCCCCGCAAGGTGGCTTCAGCTATCAGCAGGCCAAGAATGGCTAGGCAAGCGCTGTTGCCGTTATCTGAGGCGTGCGTGTTGCTCCTTGGTCAATACAACGACAATGAGCGGCGCAGAGTGAAGCGCTGGATTGAGCAAGGCATCATCCAGGCAGTACAGGATGGCGCAAAGTTCTACATCCCGCGTGCAGAGATCAACCGACTAGCAGGAGGACATCATGGGCAGGAAGTGGACGCCAGAACAGCGTGCGCGTCAGAGTGAGGCCATCAAGGCTTACTGGCGCAAAAAGAAAACGCCGCCAACGATCTGGCAGCGTTTCTTGAATCTTGTAGTTGGGGCGCGTTAGCGCCCCTTCTCATTTGCCCCAAATTGCTTCAGCCATGTTGTTCTTCACCTTGGCCTTCTTCGCAGCGTTCCTCACATAATGGCCGTACTGGCGCATGGTGAACGCCTCATCCTCGTGACCCATCTGCCTGGACACTTCAGGCCAGTCTTCACCCAGCTTGCTGAGCTGCGTTGAGGCAAAGAAGTGGCGCATATCGCCCCACAGCATCCGCTCAACGCCGGCACGATCCGATGCGCGATCCATCAGTGCAGACAGTGTTTTGTATTGCTTAGGGAAGCCAGCAGCGGTGGCAAACACAAAATCTGTCGGACGGCTGTGGCGTGACTGCAGTCTCCACTCACGCACAAGCTGCAGGGCATTGGGCTCGATGTCGATGGTGCGGAAGCCGGCCTTGGTTTTCGGTGGCCCGATCTTGCCGTCCTTCTTGACCGCACGCTCAATGCAGACTTCCTCTGCATCAAAGTCGATGTCCTGCCACTGCAGGCCACGCAGTTCACCCTGGCGCATCCCAGTGGCCAGAGCGACCGCAACCATCGCACGGCTGACCAGAGTCTCACCGACCAAGCCGTCACGCATCAGGCGTCGAATGGTTTCTGTCTGGATGCGCGGCGCACGGTTCTGCCGGGCGCTAGTACCGGTCAGCTCCATCTTGTCCATTGGGTTCAATGTGACCCAACCCTTGCCCCAGCAGTAGTTGAAGAACTGCTTGAGTGCCTTGACGCGGTGCTGCTGTGTGGACGCACTTTTGCCTTCCGTCTGCACAGCGCGGAGTATCGCAAGTCGGACACGCTCAAACGTGACGCGGTTGATGAGCTTGCCCAGGTCGTGCTTGGCAATCGGCTTGCCGTCAATCTTGATTGCCAGACCGATGGCCAGGTTGTGCGCCGTCTCAGCGTGGGTGGTAGATTGGATTTCGCCCACCTCAGCCCGGCCTTTGACAAATGCCAGGAAGTCATCGGCAGCTTCTTGGCCGATGGTGACCGGATCAGCTTTGACGACCAGCCCGCGATTGTGATCTGACCACAGGTGATTTGCAGCCGCGCCGGCCTCGTCCCTGCTGTATAGCTTTTGACCTGGCGGCGTGTACTTGCTCGACAGGCCAATGGCCCTCGCATCAATGTACCAAGTTTTTGCGTTGCGGCGCTCATGTACCGGCAGTGCGTACTGTTGGGTTGCCATGTCTGTCTCCCTGTTTCTTACCTTTTTAATATAAGTAACTTGTCGATCAACGACAAGAATGAAACGCAAAAAGAGACAGTTTTGAGACAGTTTTTGAGACAGTTCGCAAAAAAACAGCCGCCAAGGCGCAGGCCCAGACGGCTATTTATTCAACGATTACAGGAAAAAGGGTATGGTGGAGCCAGACGGGATCGAACCGACGACCTCCTGCTTGCAAAGCCGCTTAAACCTGTAGCTGTTCCGTTGAAATCCGTGAAAAACCGCCACTTTTTACGATAATCAGGGTAGAACTATAACGAACCATACACAAGTTTTTTGAGACAGTTTGAGACAGTTAGCGGGCAAAGGTAGCGACATTGGTGGGTTTGCCGCCTACGCCCTGGCGGCGTGATCGCTTGCGGCGCACGGCTGAATCTCTTTCAGCCTTGGTCATGCGGGCAGCTTTTGCTGCCGGCACGCATTTGGGGTAGCCTCGTTTGCTTTTTGAGGCTGAGGATCTGCCGCACTTCTGGAAGCCACCGCCCTTCTTTGGGGCGCTTATGTCCACCCAGTCCTGCTTGAACCACTTCTTCAGGCTCATGGCTTTTTGCCTCGATACTTGCCGCCACGCTTTTTGTATTCACGCACCAGCCAAGCGTTGGCATAGGCCGATGGATAGACATCGAACTTACGCTTGGCCGCAGCTTTTACAGTGGCGTACAGCTTGGGGTTGGTTGGCTTTGGGCCACCTGATTTTTTCTTAGGAGGCACAACCGACCTCAGACGCGGCGCAGGCTACGGCCACCCATACGACCGCCACGGCGGGCGGCTGTGCGACGGCTTGCCTTCTTGGCGCTGGCCTTTTTCGGCATGGCCTTCTTCTTCATAGTCTTACGCATACCCATCATTGGCTTGTTCCTTCCTTGCTGAGATGTAGGAGAGATCGGCGTCAGAAAAGTTGGTGTAATACTCAGTCTTGCTGAGCTGGTCAGACGCCTGGGTTAAGTGATCGAGGGATTGAACCAGGATCACACCGTAGTCACCGACAGAGCTTTCGATTTCAGTCTCTATCGGATGGTCATCGCCAAGTGGATGAAATCCCATCATCCACACGCCATGATGCTGTTTATTCTGTTCGTTGAGGTAGTCCTGCAAGCCTTCTGGTGTAACTTTGTGAACATCCATGAAGCAGATCACGGTGACCGCTTCAGATGCAGGGTCAAACTTCAACTTGTGTTCAGCCGCTCTCTCATGGCTGTCCACAACTTCAACTGTGACCAGGTTCTTCAGCACAGCAGATCTGGCGTAAGGACAAGGTGCCATGCCGGCAAAGTAGCCATCAGGCACCGACAAAACTTCATGCACCCACAGGCTCACCTCAGCCTCGACGGCTTCTAGCAGTCCCACTTACGCAGCGCCTTGTTGATACGGCTATTCGGATCACGCGCTGTCTTTTTGCTGGTGAGCTTCTTCTTCATGCCGCTCATCCGCGCACAGAAGGACTTGCGCCGTGCTGCCGCCTTGGGCGACCTCTTGGCCTGCTTTTTAGATACAGGCGCTTTCAGGTTCATGCCGGCACGCTTGGCTGATGCGCGGCCCTTGCGGTTCAAACCGCCAGACGGCGACTTGCCGGCCTTGCGTGTCCAGGCTGGTGACTTAGGCATTGGCAAGATCCCTCATGCGCTTGACCAAACGTTTGGCGCGATTTGGCACCTGGTCGTGCCAGCGCGAATCGACCATCTCATCCGCAGCGGCGTCAAACCGGCGGGCATCCACCTCACGCTTCATGCCGACGAACTTGCTGAGACGCGGACGGCCCATATTGAACATCATATTTGCAATGATGAGTTGGGCTTCTTCCGGCAGATCATCAAAGTCATCATAGAGACTGCGGCAGTCTTCAATCGTCACGGCTATGTCCAGAGAAAACACCTGACGCACCCGCTCCTCATCAATCGGCGTACCTACCGGCTGACCGTATTCTGGGTCATCTTCTTTTACCAGGTGGCCTATACCAAAGGTCGGTAGGCCGAGGTGATCGAGGTAGATTTCAAACTTGCAGCCCTCGTCCTCAGCCAGCTCCTCACGCAACTTGTCTTTGTTCATTTCTTTGCCTTCACCTTGCCAACAACGCCCTCAAGCATCCCGCCACCAAAGTAGAAGGCCAGGATGGTCAGCATTGCCTCACCAAGATAGAAGTCATCAATGACTTGCTTGATGTCAGGGATGTTGGTTTTGCCTAGCAGCGTCATCACTAGGACTAGCGCAAAAGACGCTAGGAAAGTGGCGGTGAACATCAGGGCAAGGTAACGCTGGGCCACTTTGAAGGGGGCAAACGCCTTCATTGTGTCAATTTTAGCCTGCGCCTTCACACGCTCCATTTCTTCATCGGAGCTGTGGACATCATCAATGAGATCCATGCCCTTTTTAATTACATCGCCATTGCCGAGAATGGATGCCAATACTCCAAGCATTACTTTTTGTCTCCGAGTTGCGTGAAGCCCATATATGCGCCCACCACCCCACTGAGAGAGAGGTACAGCAATGGGCTAATCTCACTTAGTAGCTTGATGCGGGTGTCGGGTATAAAGGGCATGAACAGCAGGATCGTGTAGACGCCCATGCCCATCAGAGCGAACCGTGCCAGCCTGAGCTGTGCCAGGTGCTTGCGGCTTTTGTCTTCTGTCTCGCGGATCTCGCGGGCGCGTTCGATCTCTGCGTCTGTGACTACGCCATCATTGTCGAGGTCATAGCGCTCAAACTCGCTCGACCTCTCCAGCTTTTTCTGGGTCACTAGGGTACGTTTCTGCCCAACAGTTGAAGTGCTACATCGCCAGCGCCCATGTTGGATGCCGCTGTGCCAGCGCCACCGGCTGCTGTTTGCGGGTTGATGATGATGCGTGTCAGGCGCGGCAGCAGGCTGGGCGCGTGCTTCCGCAGCACTGCCTTGATGCCAGTGCCACGCAGATCACGGCTGATTGCTTGCAGATTCGCACCCTCTGTTTCAGTCAGCATTTTGGACAGTTCACTGGCGACCTCTGTCACCTGGTCTTGCTCAAGTGTTTTGAAGTCAGCGCTGATTGATCGACGCACCAAGTCGGTCAACCCAGTCACAGGATCACGCGCAGCGCCTTCTTTGATGCGACCAGTAAACTCACCGCGCAACGCCGTTTGGCTACCACCAAGCACCGCACGCGAGGTGTCACGCATGATGATTTCATCGTTTAACCGGCTTAGGAACTTATCAGCAGCCGCCTTGCCTTCTTCTGTCTGCGGAAACGTGAGGCGCAGGAGCCGTTGACGCATGGGACTGCGGACAAGCCTGTTGGCTGCTGTACGCTCTGCGCCGCTGTCAATTTCGTTGATGATGCCTTGCATCGCGCCGAGCCGGAATCCTTCGAGTTCAGAGCCAGACATATTGTTTACCAGGTCAGCCAGCTCATCAGGGTTGGCACGCAGGAAAGTGCGCCCTGTGTTCATCGCGTCCATAACCGCAGATTTGCCAGACCAGTAGTTGCGAGCGATCCGATAACTGGGGTTGGCTTCATCAAGCAATTCAATAAATGCCTGGCGAGTATTACGCGCAGCCGCAGCATAATCACGACCTGACTGGCTGGAGATCGACCCAGCATTGAAAGCCTCATCGTCTAGGCCACGCTTGACATAGTGCATGAAGCGAGTCGGCAGAGTGCGGACAACCGTGCCTTTGGGGCCAATCAGTTTGCCGTTTGCAGCGACGTTAAACTTGGGCAGATTGACGCCTTCCTCAGCGGCAATGTCATAGGCCCGTCTCAGTGCGCCCTGTACTGCAGGCCGGCTAAACAGCCTCTCAAGATCTTGATTGATCCTCACTGAGTTCCTGTAAGCGCGGGCATACAGCTTATCGCCGGTCACCTTACGAGCCACCTGTAGCGCCTTGAACTCATCAAAAAACGCGGCTCTACTGCCAAACGCATCCTGCAAATCGGTTGACAGGCGCTGTAAGATACCTTGGTCACGCAGCCGCAGAAAGTTCTGCGCTTGCCCCTTGCCTGGCCCTGGCAGCACGTTCACGGCATCAAGGAGAGCCTGNCTGTTNGGGCCAAGATCAGCNAGNGTNTACGGCTTGCCGGTTGTGTTCTTGTTCAGCACATAAAGGACAGCTTCNTCAACCGACTGCGCGTCGTTTTCGAGGGCTTCCTNCAGCAGCTCCCTCGCCTGCTGCCTTGCTAGCGCTTTAGGGCCACGCAAGGTGCGCGTGGCGGCAGCCGCTACGTTGGCAATAGGCTTGGAAACAAGATCAACTGCCGGCGCAGTCACACCACCGGCAGCCATGCCGACTGCCGTGTCGGGCAAGCGCTCTGCTGGTGTGCCTTCACTAGCACCAAACCCAAACGCGCCACCATATGCCATCCCTGGTATTACTTGACCTGTCACGCCAGGCGTGGCCCCTCGACCGCGTGTCAAAGCCACGTTACCAGCCGTGCCGACTAGCTGCTCAATCGTTGACGCTACTGGGCGCTCAGTTGAACTTTCCTCAAGTTGGCCGCGTTCAATCATAACTGCGTTGTTGTAACTCAAGCCAGGAGTGACCGCAGACCGTAGGTAACCCAAAATCTCGTCGCCTGTATTAAAGGTCAAACCCTGCAACAGATTTGCCACGCGAGGGCTGGTAACAGCCCCAGACTCAATGGCATCCAAAGTTGCTTTGCCCTCTGCGCTAAGGCGGTTGTCAAACTCTGCATCTTTGAGAGCCTGCCGGTAGGTCTGCAGCCTTTCAAAATTAGTCTTTTCGCTCACTGCACTGGCTCCTTTATCAAGCCCATGTTGACCAAATCGTCGATCGGATTATCTGCGGTCACAGACGCTGCTGACGTGCCTGTCAGACGCTCAAACTCTGCTTTCAGTGCATTTGCAGATTCAGTGAAAAGCGGACTGGTTTGCTGGAATTGAAGCAAATGCTCACCCAGTTTGAATCGGCCAGTTGGGTCTTCCATGATCTGTGGGTTGCTACGGATGAACCGGTTGGCCTCTTGAAACAAGGCCACATTTCGCGCTTCACTGATTTTGATGGCTTGCAGTAGTAGCTTGTTACCGGCTGTTGAATTAGACAGTCTTGGCGAGGCTTGGCTGATGAAACGCAAGTCGGCGTCGGTTGGGTTATAACCGAGCTGCTTGACACGCGGCAGCACTAACTCATTTGCTGCTGCAAGGAATTGCTCTTTACCGGCCACATCCTTGAGATCAAAGTTTGGGTTGAAAAACTGACCAATACGCTGAAAGGTCAGCGCTGTTTCTGCACCGAAACCAGTGTCTATTTCATCAAGCAACCCAAGCATTTGGTCAACGCGAGACAAAGCTGTTGTTGAGGCCGTCGCTGCTTCTTCAAGGGTGTCAAACTTCTTTAGCAACCCCTTACCAGATTCTTTGGCCATATCGACGTTGATGTTTGTTGTTGGCGCTGTGCCGCCGATCTGCGTGATTTTGTTGCTGCGATTTGATCGTTGGTACTTTTGACCTCTGCTTGTGTCCAGCCCGGCCTCTTCGGCTTGCTGGTCAGTCAATGGGCTAAATGTTTCTGGCGCAGCTCTACGCTGGACTGGGCTGCTGATGGTGGTGCTTTGTGCGCCAGTCAGCGGGGTTGTGGTGGTGTTTTGCACAAATGCCATATCGCCCTGATCTACGAGGCTTGACGTGGTGGTCGGCTGCAACAAGGCTGACATGAGTGCCGGCTCAAAAGTGCCAGGTGCAGCTTGAACCATAGCGCGGATCTGCGGCGATACATTCTCTGGTAGTGCACCCATCAGCGCCTCTGTAGCCTGGGCCTCACGCTGCGCCTGACCTTCAAGTGCATTGCGCTGGAGGTATGCCCCAACAAGTGCGCTGGAGAGCCTGCCAAGCCCCTGTAGAGGCGTCCTGACAGGTGCTGAGCTTGCACCCTGCTGTGCGAGTGCCTGACCCATGATACGGCGCGGATCTGACTGATANGCAGGGTTCAGCCGCTGGAAGCCAAACGTGGGCATTGCGCGTGGTCTAAGTGCCATTGTGTACCTCTATGAAAGCAAGTAAGCCGCACCCAGGTTGCCGGCCAGNCCGAACAACCCGCCAAGGTTTGCAGCACGGTTTTGCATCGCCTGNTTGTAAGCNTTNGCCTGCGCNGCAGNCTGAGCGCCGTAAGCNCCCATGACATCAACAGAACCAGGCGCAAAGAAGCTGGCCTGCTGCACTTGCGGGCCNCCGAGCAACGCTGCCAGCTCATTGAAGCCCTGGCTGCGTAGCGCTTGCCGCTCAGCGATCTGCCGGTTGCGGCTTTGNTTAGCAATCTGGTTGCTCANNAGCTGGTCAGCCACTTGCTGCTGGCGTGCNGCGTTCTGGAGCTGGGTATTGGCTGCTGCCTGGCTGAACGCTTGGCCCTGACGTGCTAGACCAAACTCACCAGTTGCGGCCCGCTCACCAAACTGCTGGGCGCGGATGTTGCGTGCCTGGTTGACNAGGCGATCAGATTCCTGACCCGCTGCCAGCGTGGCCTGCTGTGCGAGACGCTGCAGTTGTTCGTTCTGCTGTGTNTCAAGACGGCCAATCGCACTGTCATACGCCTCAGACGTGATCGGGATGCCACGGTCTGCCANGTTCTGTTCCAGCGTNTTNCGCTGGCGNGTAAACTCTGGCTGAAGNAGGCCGAGCTGCCNGTTGAACAGCGTTTGCTCAACATTGGTACGGAAGCCCTCTGGATCGCTTGTGAGGGCTGTCAGGCCGCTTGTATCGAGCGCAGACGGCAGGGCTGCATCAGTGCTGATGTTTTGCTGAAACGCCTGCAGGCCAGTGGTCGGGTCNATCTCCTGNGCGGCGCTGATGCCAGACAATGTGGGCGAGGTGCGGAAAGGGTTTTGAAAATCNGGGTCATCNGCAAAGATNGGTGAGCCATCNGGGTTCTGACCGATGACGGTCTGACCGGTCACTCGCTCAAACGCCAGATTNCCNAGCCCCAANCCAGTGCCTTCTGTGGCGGCGCGGAGCTGTGCCTGGAACGGCGTCTCTTGCGTGAACGCTGCNGACTGGAAATCGCTGTCTTCCGGCGCTTGCACCCTGCACAAACTGCCCCTGGTCACCGACATACCCGAACAGCAGATTGCCGTATGGAGTGAACTGCGTGATCCGGTTGGCGTCTGTCTGAGCTGAAATCAGCTCATTAGGATCAGGCGCTGGCGGTGGTGTAGGTGCGCTCTTGCCCATCTGATACTCCGATCCACTTACATTCTTGTTTCAACATTCCGAAAAGCACTGCGTCGTGCTTGCCGAACATCTGCCGCAGCCGACCTTCTTCTACAAAGCCAAGCTGCCGGTTCATCTTCATTGCCTTGTCATTGGCCTCGCTGCACGTCACCAGCAGGCGCTTGGCACCCACCTGGATGAACGGATAAGCAAACAAGCCAAACAGGACAGACCGATTCGCCCATCGCCGGGAGGAAGCAGCTATTGACGCCTCGATCTGCCCATCTCGAAAGTCGTGATACACGCAGGCCGCGATAATCTCGCCGTCACGTTGCACCCCAATGGCCGCGCTAGGCCCGAATCCGTCAATGCCAATACGTTGAGCCGCCCAGCGCTTCAGGTAGTCATCAGCGCCAAAGATCAGACGGTTCATTATTGGCTCTCCTTTATGGCTTTCAGTACGTCATAGACGTTGGGCGGTGGCGGCTGATCCACCTCCCACTGGCACAAATACTCACGCGGCTTCCATTCACCGCGATTGAAGAACAGTGTTTCCTGCGTGTTATGTGCGCCGCGATAGACGCAGACCTCTTGGGCCTTATCGAGCTTCATACACTTTATTAGGCGGCACGTTGTCAGATCGTTTGCCCAATCATTGGCTTGTGCTGTGTGCGCTTTCAGAAGCAGCACAAAGCCTGTCAGCGTGGCCAGGCCAGCGCTAATCACGACAGTCCAGGCGATGTACTCAATAATCTTCTGACGGCGCTGCTGGGCAGCGTAGATAGCTTCTTGGCGCTGCTTCCTGATCTTGCCCTCTAGGGCGATCAGCTCGTCCCACGCTGCCACGCCTCTGGTTAGTTGGATCATCTGCTTGAGAGCGTAGCGTTGATCCTCTAATTGTTTCTTGGCTGTGAACGCTTCTAGCGCGAGTGATTCAATACTTTTCCCCTTGGTCAGCTTGAGCCACAGGCTGGGGTTCTTGGCGCTTTTCTCTAGGTGATCGACATCTGACACGGCTGACATCCAGCGTGACAGATCCTGCGTCATCTGTTCCAGTTCGCGGCCAGCGGCAAAGCCTTTTTGCAAAACCTTAAATGCGCCTGTCGCCACCTGTACAGCCGTGCCTATGGTGACTGGATCAAGCATCAGTACACCTTCACTTTGTCTGGATCTATGATCTTAGGCAGGCAATAGGCCGTGATCTGGTTGCTGCGTCCGCTCTGCTTTGACAAAGCGCGGGCGAAGTAAGTGCAGTCATCAACACTGCGGAAATAAAGATCGTTTGAAACTAGCTTGCCGTCGAGGAAAACGAACAACAAGAAGGCGTGGATCACTGCCCCAGCAAAACGCCTACCAGCAGGACAATGGTGGTGCCGGCTGTGCCGATCATAATCGTCTCAATCCTCTTAATCCGCAGGATCGTCTCCTTCCAACGCTCCGCACAGACCGCCTCATGGGTGTCGAGTTCAGCTTTGACAGATGTGACGGTAGGCTTGCTCATGGCTTGGTGGGCCAGGTTACATCATCAAGGCTGGTGGCGCTGGTAGTGATATCGCGCAATGCTTGACGATAATCAGTCTGAGCTTGTGTCATGGTAAGGTCAGAACACGCCCACCAGTCAGTCTCGGATAGCCTACGATCACGCTCTTGACGCAAAATATTCATTGGCTCTGCGGCTATCAGCTCATCATATTTGGTCTGTACTGCGCTTTTTGTCGGCGCAGTGCGTTCATCCATCCACTCAAGACCAGAAAAGTCGCCACGCATGACGTATTCAGCATTAGGCACAAGCGCATTTATAGCTTGCATAATAATGTCAATTCTAGTCATTGCCATCTTATGCGCCTCCGATTGTTTCTACAGTTGAGCCACTTGTCGATGTGCTGTGAACACGCCAACAAGATAAAGTCGGATGACCATTGGAGTCATTATTGTTGAGAGCTTGGCTGTCGCTTGCGCTGGCCTGAACGTGGATGTAAATCGCCAATGGATATGTAGCCCCTGTAGGACAATCAAGAATCCAACTAGGTGCTACATGAATGTTGTAAAAGCTGCCAAGATGCTCAATCTGTTCAGAAAGCATACGAATCGCCGTGTTAGCACCACCGCCACCATTTGAGCCGATTTCACCTCCAGATGACGACGTACCTAAACGCGCTTTTACAAAACCATCTCCACTTCCCCTAAGTCGCAAATCTGCTCGCACAACCCAGATGCCAGACTGAGGCACTGATATAGCACCAAGACTTACCCATGAACCTGCCGATGTAAAAGCAACCGCCCCTAATTCTGCAACAACAGCTAGGGTGCCAGCCTGTGTTAATGTGCCACCGAGAGTCGTGTTGCCGCTAGTGTCAATCGTTAGGGCGTTGAGAGAACTGCCACCGTTTGACGCCTGACTAATAACTTGAAGGCCACCTCTTGTTGAGGTATCCGCGCCACGAGTGATAAGCCGCATATTGCCGCTGGTAAAATCAAGGGTCGAACTAGATGCTACTGCTGTTGTTGCAACGCCAGTGGACATAATAGCGCCCGTGGAATGAACAGATTCGCTTGGAGCGTTTGTCCCAACACCTATTTTGTCAGCACTAGCATCAACGAATAACATATTTGCATTTCCGTTTGATTCCACGCGGAAATCCACATCGTTACTGCTTTCATTGATTACTACAGCGCCGTCAAGGCTTGCACCGTCACTTGTAACTGTGCCTGTAACGTCAATGCCGGCTGCACTGGTAGCTATTTTGGCTGAATTGTCGTGATACAGGGTTACCGCACCATCCGTTGCAAATACTGCCTTGCTCTCCGAACCATCAGCGTTTTGTATGTTGAGGTTTGTGTCGGTGCGAATGTGAAGATCGCCAGTACCGGCGTCAGTGATAAACGAGCCAGACCCGTTGTGCTGTATCTGCAAGTCCAAGCCCGTGCCTAGATACAAGACATCACTGTCAGCAATTTTTACATCGCCACCAAGAACGACATCGCCAGTACCGTTTGGCGTCACGTTGATGTCGCCATTAGTGTCTGTGGACGAAATGGTGTTCCCATTGATGTTGATGTTGTCAACATCTAGGTCGGTATTGATGACGACTGTGCCGGTGCCATTGGGCGAGATGTTAATGTCGCGGTTTGATGTGCTGACAATCGAATTAGTCTGGACATCGAGGTTGCCACCAAGTTGCGGCGACGTATCGTCTACCACATTAGTAAGACCCGCGCTCGGAGTAGCGAAGGACAACTGCCCGCTGCCGTCAGTCTTCAGGAACTGCCCAGCAGACCCATCTGCTTGCGGGTGTGACAGGCCGTCGATAATTACAGAACCTGTGCCGTTTGGGGTTATAGCTATGTTGCCATTTGAGGCAGAGACTATGCTGTTGCCATTCACATCCAGGCTACCACCGAGCTGCGGCGTCGAGTCCTCAGACACATTCTGCAGAGCTGAGTCAGCAGTCGAGCCTTGAGCCGCTGTGGCATAGTCAGCGGAGTCAAAGGATTTTACTTGCGCCAGGTTGGTGACCTCGCTGTCCATCAACGCGCCAGCAGCGGTCACATTCGCAGTGTCGGTCACGTCAGCCGACGCCTCAATGCCATCCAGCTTGGAGCCGTCTGTAGCCAGGTCACGGCCATCAACCGTGCCACCCACAGTGATGTTGCCAGCAATCGCAGTCGTGCTAGACGCAGCAGTGGCGTTTGGGGTCAAGGTGAGCTGCGAGACAAAGCTGCCGCTGATCTTGCTGTTGATGCTAAGCGTGCCACCATCCGCGACGTTGACCTTCCACTGGTCAGCGTTGTCATCACCCTGGTCGGCCTTCAGCACAACGCCGAGAGCCGCCCCTTCTACATTCGCCGCGATCTCAAGTGCATTGTTGGTCGTTTCGTCATACTGGATCGTGACATCGCTGTCGGTGCCAAATACAAGGGTCTTGTCATCAGGAATTGTCAGACCTTCAGCAAAAGGCACAGCCGCAGTGCAAGTTTGCGTGCCGTCTTTCAGGATACAGGTGGACAGCCCAGTAGCCATGCCGTCAAATTCTTGATCCATGCGCGAGGCAAGGATTTTGACCCCATTGTCCCTGTCTGTCGTCCAGTCATAAAGACGCGAGAAAACGCCGCCGGAAAATGCCATTAGATCGGCCCTCCTGGTGCAAAGGTATAGTGTGCGGAGATGAAGCTGATTGTTTGCGTACTGGTCGCCACCTTGACGCGCAGCGCCATAGAATACCCAAGCCTGTTGACTGCCTTGCGCCGCTTGGTGACGCCTGCGCCAGTCGTGTCAGCCCAGAAAAAATCGTCCCAAGTCGCCGTGTCCCAGGCGGCTAAATTGGACTGGAAGGTCACTGGTGAAACATCAATCGCGGAAGCGGGCGCTTGGTCTACGCCGACGCCGAAACTGAACACAACGTCAGTCTGACCTTCAAGCATTGGCTGCACGCTGCTGAAGCGCTTGATGCCTGCGCGGTCATTAAAATAGTTGTAACTGGTTACCAAGTCGCCAGTGATGTTCCCGCCATCGTCAGCATCACCGCCAACCTTNAAAACNTTGCCNCCNGAACTGCCAAAATATGTATCGCCGTTNAANTGGCCCCAAACCACNGCCGGCAGATTCTCAAANANGCACCANGCNCGGATNATCGGNTTGAAAACGTGCTGGTTGTANGGNTCNNCGCCGTCNCCNGTNGGGNANTTNAAGTANACNTTNTCGCCATCAGGGCTNACNAAGATNTGCCANCCNNTNGTCGCTGCCNGTNAGCTCTCACNTGNNNGATNACCGTGCCGCGTATCTTCTCAGAGATNGCTGCNGCNTTGTTGCCNATGATGTCCTGACGAACAACCTGGCTGAGCGGCAGATAGCCCTCNCTGGTCATCACGATNACNTCGCCACCCAGCTTNGCAATNGCACGCTTTTCATTGATCGGCTCAGCTATGCGGTAGGTGCCNACCAGAGCAAAGTTTGAGGCTGANGGATCNGAGCCGCTGTAGATCAGCACCTCGCCNGAACTCATNATNAGNGCCAGCAGATCATCAACGCCCTCACCACCGTCAATGGTCAGCGTCGAGATCATAATGAGGTTACCACCAAAGGTGCCAACCAGGCCGACCGG
>FUFK010043177.1_pt1 | contig 14999 bp, 22 predicted proteins | sample 1021851 | NCBI WGS metagenome assembly FUFK01 (sample SAMEA51879418, study PRJEB19060) | metagenome | reverse complement strand
GATGCAGACTCAACGACTTGCACCAGCAATTTCTGAGGGTAGGTTTGCTGATTCACAAAGACTTATGGATATCGGTGGAATTTTAGAGGGAAAACAAGCTGAGCAATTGCAAGAGGACATTATGCGAAATCAGTTTGCTCGTAACGAACAAAGCGACAGACTGAATGAATTATTACGTAATATTACGGGTGCTACGTATGGTGGCACGACTACTGCCTCAGCACCGATTTACGGGGCAAGACAAAACAGTTTCTTAAACCCACTTGGTATNCTTNNTACCGCTGGTTCATTATTTGGAGGATTATTAGGATAACNATATGACACAATTACCAAACAACTNNNNAGGCTTACTTAACAACCCACTATTAACACCAGTGGGTATAAACCCCAATGCACCAATGTTATCACCACAACCTATGGGTGGTTTCGGTGTACCACAAAACCCTATGATGGGTATGCCTCAAATGATGCCACAACAACAAAAACCAACATCATTTNCTGACAGATTAAAAAGTTTNATACCNNCNTTNGNTGATTANTATCNAGGTNNAAGTNTTGCTGGNNGTGCTAGTCTTGATCCAAGTTCTGGTGATGCTAATTACGTTAATGCTATGGGATTGCAAAATGTACAAAACCAAAGACGTTNNAGACAAGANTTAGCCAATCAATTACAACAGCAACAATTAAATAATCAAATAGCACAAACAAGATTTTCAAATGAACAAGAGGATCGACTTTTAGCAAAACAACAAAGAGAAAGATTTAAAGATATTTTTTCAAATATTAATCGAAAAAATTATGCAAATGATAGTGATTATGCAAGAGCAATAGGAACTGAATTAATTAAATCTGGAAATGTTAAAGATGGTATGGAGTTTTATAAATTTGGCAAACCTCAGACTAGTAAAGAATATTTAGGTGCTGTAAAAGATTTTAGAAAAACAGAACAAAAACTTTATGACCCTTTAGTAAAAAGTGTAAATAATTATAAAGACTTACAAACTGCATTAAACAAAAATGATGGTGTAGGTGCATATTCAGCCATGATTAAATACATAAAAAACCTTGATGACTCAGTTGTACGTGAGGGTGAAGTTGCTACATTTAGAAGATTTCAAGGTTTAATAAAAGGAATGGAAACTGCACTTGAACAGAATGTTAAGGGTAAAAATTTCCCACCTGAAATTTTAGCATCAATGGACGATATTGCACGACAATCTATAAATACTTTAGTTGATTCCTATAACAAAAACAAAATGGAAAAATCAACTGAATTATATCCACAGTTAGGTATCGATCCAAAAATAATTTATTCAGGTATGTTAGTTCCTGATTATGGCGAACCATTTTCACCACAGAATACTAACAACACTGAAAAAGTACAAATCGGAACAGATGCTAGAGGTAGACCAATTTTTAAAATAATTGAGAAGAAAGAATGACACAAACAATAGAATACAGAGGTAATACCATTGAATTTGATGATGATACGCCTCCAGAAGAAATTATTGAAATATTAGAGAAATCTGATATTGAAGAAACAACAGCACCAACTAATTTTGCTGATAGACTTCGTTTACTTGGTCAAGGGGCATTATTAGGTTATGGTGATGAGCTAACCGCTGGATTAAGAAAATTAAACCCATTTTCTAATAGAACCTATGATGATTTGTTACAAGAAGAACGGGATAGAATTGCTAATTTTAGACAAGCAAGACCAAAAGAATCTTTAGCATTAGAATTAGGTGGAGGTATTGTATCTCCCGTAACAAAATTAGGTCTTGTTGCAAAAGCACCTACGTTAGCAAAAAAAGGTTTACAGTTAGCTAAAGAGGGTGGCAAGGTTGGATTTGTTTATGGCACAGGTTCTGGTGAGGGTGTTGAGGATAGATTGCAAAAAGGTGGTGTTGGTTTAGTTACGGGTTCTGTTGCAAATCCAGTGTTAAGTAAAGCATTACAAAAAATTACACCCCAAGTCAAAGATTCAGCAAAAAACGTAATAGAAAGATTTGGTGTAATGCCTAGTGAGGCAAGAAAAGCTGGTGGTAAGACTAATGAGGTTTTACAATCTCTTGAGGAGTCTTTAGAATCTGTTCCAGTTTTCGGTGCATTAACTAGAAATACTAGAATAAAAAGTCAAGATAAAGCTGTTAATAGACTTATAAATGAATCTGTAAAAAAAATTGATGACAATAAATCAATTAGTGAAAAATTAAAACCTGAGCAAGCAATAGAAACAGCAAGTGATATTTTTGATGATGCTTATGATGCAGTATTACCAAAAATGAATATTTCTAATCGACAAGCATTACAAAGTAAAGTCAATCAGACTTTAAAAGATATTAACAATGAATTTGCATATTTGTCTAAAGCACAAATGGGAAAAGTAAAACGTGATTTTCAAAAAGTTACACAACTTGGTACAAAAGAAAAAGGTATTACGGGCGAACAGTTACAGAGATGGAATACTGATTTTAACAAATTAAAAAAGAATTATGAAAAAGACCCTATACTTCAAGATGTTGCTGACACATATTTTAACAATTTTAAAAAAGAAATATATGAGTTAGCCACAACAGATAAACCTGAAGTCCTGACACAATGGAGTAAAATTCAAAAAGCATATTCTGATTTTGGCACTTTTGCTGATCTAGTAAAAAAACAAAAAAATATTACACCTCGTAATATTGAAAAACAAGCACGTGTTAGAGGGCGTGTAGATCAAGCTAAGGGTGCAAAAGATATTCGAGATGTTTTTAGGAGAAGAAGACCTGATAGTGGAACTGCTGAAAGAGTTGGGACTTATTTATCACTTACTCGTCCAGAGGACATTGTAAAAATATTAGCATCAACTGCACCGACAATGTTATTTAATCCAATTTTATCAGGATTATTTAATTTAGGTCGTGATAGGTCAGCACGTACTTTACCATCATTATTAAGTACACCAATTAACAACCCACAAGGATTACTAGAATAGGAGAAATATATGGCAAAAAATTCATGGAATGATTATTCAACCACCGCTGACAACAATACAGATGTTGGTGGTATCAATATCGGAGAGGGGTGTAGTCCATCAAATATTAATAATGCTCTTAGAATGATGGCTAAGCATACTGGAGATGTTGTTGCTGGTACAACCACATTAACAAGTTTGTCATTGACTACGGGCAACATTACAACAGGTGTTTTTGGTGATGGTGCAGTTGGAACGCCATCTATAACTAATTCAGGTGATACCGATACGGGGATATATTTTTCAGGTGCAGATGAAATAAGTTTGACTACGGGTGGTACACAAAGATTAAGTGTAGATAGTTCAGGACATCTTAATCATAATGGTTCAGCTAGTGCCGATATTTCAGCGTTAACGTCCGCAAGTTCTGTTGCAGTTGATTTTGATACAGCACAAAATTTTTCGCTAACACTGGCTCATGACGTTACAATCGCAAACCCTACAAATGCCAACCTTGGTCAAACGGGCAGTATTTTCATAACACAACCATCAAGTGCTACCCATACTGTTTCATTTGGATCAAATTGGAAATTTAGTGGTGGTACTGCTCCAACAGCTACTGCTACAAATGATGCAGTCGATCGGTTGGATTACATTGTTAAGAGTGCGAGCGAGGTGCATTGTGTCTACACTACCAACTTGTCATAAGGAAAATAAATGGTATTTCAAAACGATATTTTAGCGGGTTCTAGTGGTGCAAGTGGTGCATCAAGTGCAGATTTAATTGCACAATCAATTAGATTTAATGATGATGATTCTGCTTATATGCACAGAACACCTAGTAGTAGTGGAAATAGAGATACATGGACTTGGAGTTGTTGGATTAAAAGAGCAAATATAACTGATGCTAATGCTACATTATTTCAATCAGGTGCTGATAATCAAACAAATGATTTTACTACAATACTATTTAATGGAAATTCTGGAGGAGTTGCCACTTTAAAATTTAACAATATAGTTGGAGGTTCAACAAAATTAAGTTTAGANACATCTCAANNTTTTAGNGANGTTTCNGCTTGGTANCATATNGTTTGTGTTTATGATTCTAATAATNCNACAGAAAGTGATAGAGCAAGAATATATGTAAATGGAAATAGAGTTACAAGTTTTAATGGCTCGCCAACTTACCCAGATGGTGATGACAGTATGACAAATCACACTGTTAAACAATCAATAGGAAGAAGAAATCAAGACGTTTCAAGATATATGGACGGGTATATGGCAGAAATAGTTTTGCTTGATGGAACTGCTACAGATTCTAGTAGCTTTGGTGAATTTACAACTGATGGAATATGGATTCCTAAAGATGTTTCCTCGTTGTCGTTTGGCACTAATGGTTTTCATTTAAAGGGCGAAACAGCCAATGATTTGGGCAACGATTCTAATGGAAGTAATAATTTTACTGCAAGTAATCTTACCCAAGTTCTTGACACACCTACGAATAATTTTTGTACTATAAATAGTGTTTATGCAGATAATGCACCAGCGGGTAATGCTGGAACATTAAGTAATGGAAACTTACAATATGTTGGTGGTGGCTCAACATTTAGTGTTAAAGGTTTAACTTTTAATTTACCGAAAAGTGGTAAATGGTATTTTGAATATATGATAGGAGGTAACCTTGATGGTTTTGGTTTTGTAAAACAAGGCGAACAAGGCACTATAAATGCATCTAATGGTGCGGGGCAATTAAGTGTGGCACAAGGAGGTGGTATTCAGAATACTGCATGGAGAAATGGTGGTAACAATACAACTACTTTTGCAGATAGTAATACAGGTTCACCATTTACTGCTGGGTTTATTCACCAAGTAGCAATAGATGTAGACAATGGAAAATTTTATTATGGTGTGAAAAATACATATTATGCGACAGATGGTGGAAATGATGGTAATCCAAGTGGTGGAACAAATCATATGTCAACATTTGATTTTTCAACTACTGATGTTGTTTTATTAGCTGGTAATTATTCTGGAACACAATATTGGAACTTTGGACAAGATGGAACTTTTTCGGGTCAACAAACAGCACAAGGTAATTCAGATGCTAATGGAGTGGGTAACTTCTATTATGCACCCCCGACAAATTATTTAGCTTTGTGTACAAAAAATTTAGGTTCGTAGGAGGATAATATGGCAACACCAACAATACCAAATGGAAAAGATTATTTTAATTCTGTACTGTATACAGGTACTGGTTCAGACAATGCAGTTACAGGTGTAGGTTTTGCTCCAGATTCAACATGGTTAAAAAGAAGAGATAGTGGTAATGCAGATTGGGGTGCATACGACACATCAAGAGGTGTAAAAAAAGCAATAAAACTTAATAAAGAAGATGCAGAAAGTACAGAAAATAATGGATTAAAAGTATTTGGAACAGATGGTTTTACAGTAGGAAGTTCTGGCGATGCAAATGCAAGTGGAGGAACATTTGTTTCTTTTAATTGGTTGTTAAATGGAGGTACTACTGCAAGTAATACTGATGGTTCTATTACTAGTACTGTTCAAGCAAATACAACAGCTGGCTTTTCAATAGTACAATATACTGGAACAGGAAGTAATGCTACAGTTGGACATGGGTTGAGCGTTGCACCCACATGGGTTATGACGAAGTGTTTAGATGCTCAAGTTTCTGGTTTTACAGTAGGTTTGTCAGCAGACCCAAGTGGTTTCAATAATTTTTTATATTTAAATGAGAATACAAATAGCAGAGCAAGTTCCACAACTTGGCAAGATACAGCACCAACAAGTTCTGTATTTAGTGTTGGCACATCATCAACGAGTAACAAAAGTGGTTCATCTATGGTGGCATACTGTTGGCATGAAGTAGATGGTTTTAGTAAATTTTCTGCTTACGAGGGTAATGGGTCAAGTAATGGTGCATTTATCTACTTAGGACTGACTGCCCAATGGGTAATGATAAAAGAAATAGATAGTTCTAATGATTGGTGTATTTGGGATAGTGCAAGGTTTCCTTTAAATCCAACAAATAATTCTTTATTTACAAGTTTAGCTCAAGGTGATAATGGGTCATCTTTAGATATAGATGTATTAAGTAATGGTGTTAAAATTAGAACATCAAATACACAACTTAATAGAAATGGTAGCACCTATGTTCTTCTTGCTTTTGCAAAAAACCCTTTTATAGGGGACGGAGTTTCACCCGTAACAGCTAGGTAGTTTTGTATTACAAGGTATAAAAGTTCTGCCTGACGTGGCTTAAATCAAGCCGTTTTTTTAAGAATTTAACAATAAAACAATAAATAGGAGTTATTTATGTATGCTTATGTCAAAGACAATGCAGTAATTAAAATTATTAATGGTGGTGCATGGAACGATCCAGATACGGGAGTTCAACACCCCGCTAACATTTTTTCATTATGGTCAAAATCTAAATTAGCTGAGATAAATTTATATCCAGTCAATCCAGCACAAAGAACTGATTCAAACTTTAAAATTTTAGGTGCAACCTCTTATACTTTTGATTCTACAAACAATGTTGTTAACGAAACAATTCATAGTGTTGATAAAGATTTATCAGATTCCTTGTATACATCAGATGATAATACTAATGGACATATTCCAAGTGATAAAAGTGTTGGTGATGTTAAGGCTCAAGGACTTAAAACAGTATGGATTGAAAAAACGAAAGCAACTGCAAAAAGTTTATTAGAGTCAACTGATTGGTATGTAGTTCGTAATGCTGAGGATAATACTCAAGCTATTCCTAGTGAAGTTACTACATATAGAGCAAGTGTTAGAACAGCTAGTAATACTATTGAAACTGCTATTACTAATGCTAGTGATATGACTGCATTTAAATCCTTGTTTGTCGTACCAACTGATTCTGATGGCAATCCTACTGGTAACGCCCCTATATATGACTTTCCAGAACCTTATGGCGAATAGTCATGTTAGAAATTTTTAGTGCTACAATAGCTGGCATTAAAATCGTTCAGGAAACATTTGATAGAATTTCATCTACCTTAGATAAGGCTCAACATATTGGCGAAGTGGCTCATCACATAGACGAGTTTCTTAATGGTTACGATCAAGTGCAAAAAGAGCGTTTTAAGAAAAACTCTGGTGGTAATGTCTTTTCATTAAAGAATGTTGCTCAGGAAGTTATTGATGCAAAATTAGCAGAGGAAAAACGTTACGAAATGTCAGTGTTAATTAACCAACGATTTGGACATGGCACGTGGCAGAAAATATTAGAGATACGTCAACAAAGAATAAAAGCAGATAAAGAACGTAGAAAAAAAGAACGTATTTTACGTATTAAACGTAGAAACGAAATGATGAAAACTATTGAACAATCTTGCTACATTCTAGCAACTTGTTTTGTAATATTATTAATTATTTATTTTGGATTTATGAAAAAATGACAAAACTCACTGAACGAGAAACGGGTCAGTTACTAGAGGCAATCGAAAACTTGCAAGACCAATGTACTTTACTGAGTACACGAGTAAGAGCCTTAGAATTACAACTGGCTAAGGGTAAAGGAATTATGTCAGCAGTAGTTGTGGTTAGTTCTAGCTTTGGGGCAATCTTAGGATTGATTCTTGGTAGATCGTAAATTTCAGGGTAAGTGTGCTGAATATTATGTGGCGTACTTATTACTAAGACTTGGTTATGCAACCAATCTTGTTAACCAAAATGGCTTTGACATCATTACACTTATTGATGATGAATTAATTAAAGTAGAGGTAAAGTCATCTACAAGACCTATAACCAATCGCAACGGATTTAAATTTTCGACTAAGCAAGGTAAAAAAGGGACATTACGTAAACTATCTCAAGATTGTGATTCGGATATAGTAGCTTTTGTAATGTTTTGTCGAGATATGCCAAGAATATATTTTAAACCGACAAAAACAATAACGGGTATATCGCATCAGATATATGCAATTCATTTGTCAGATAAAAATTTAGAACAAAGGACACTTAAAGATGCAATTAGTAAATTGGGACGACATTAAGTTTTTTAAAAAAGAGGAATTTGACTGTAGTCATACAGGCAATAATTTAATGGAACATAATTTTATGATGAAATTAGATATGCTACGTCAAACAATAAATCGTCCACTTATTATTAGTTCAGGATATCGTGCTGAAACTCACCCCGTTGAGGCGAAAAAGAAAAAAGCGGGTATGCATACAAAAGGTATTGCTTGCGATATTTTAGCAAATCATTTTCATGCTTTAGAAATTATGAGGATAGCTTTGGAACTAAAATTCACAGGCATTGGTGTTAATCAAAAAGGTGATTATTCAAAACGTTTTATACATCTTGATACAAGAGAAACGCCATCACCAATTTTATGGAGTTATTAAATTATGTTTATTGGATCAATAGTTTCGGCTGTAACAAGTTTAGGTAAGTCATGGCTAGAAAATAAAAAAGTCAAAGCACAACAAAAAATGATGTTGCAAGAGGCACAATTAAAAGCAGAAGTAAAAAGAATTGAAAAAAGTGCTGATGAGGTAAAAGGTGATACAAATTATGATTTAGAGGTTTTACGAAATCAACGTTATAGCTACAAAGATGAAATAGCTTTAGCTTGTGTTATCTTACCATTTATTGGAAACTTTATTCCTGTACTTCAAGATTACGTTTTACGTGGTTGGGAGTATTTAGATAAAGCCCCAGATTGGTATAGCGTGGTTTTTATTTCCGCTATATCAGCATCACTAGGTATGAGATTTTTAACAAAGAAAATATTTAAATAAAATGCACCAATGGCAATTTAAGGTGTTAGTTACATTACTAATCATTCAACTAATTTTACACGTTGCAGAGATAATAATTGATCTAAACACCCATAATTTTTTACAAATAATACCGATAGAAATAGTTTAGCAAAAAACGATTTTGTGTAATTTTTGTGTATAAACAGTATAATTATCAGGTATATATACCTTGTGTATAACGTTGTGTACGTGATAAAAAAAACATAGATTTTGAGCNNANTTGGTANGTTTGTGGTACCGGATGTCGGGGGTTCAAATCCCCTCAGCCACCCCACCTCAAAGTCGCAGAATACCTTACTTTCCCCCTAGTTTCGGCTAGGGGGTTTTTTTTTGCCTACACAAAATCTGAACTGCACTTGGTATAGGCAGTATAAAATACCTAAANTATTNGGTATAANTTNTGTATNANAAAATTCCTAANAATCGCAGTATTCGGTAAAAAATAAAAAATATTGTAAAAAGTGTTTGACATATANNNGTATANTNNNGTATAAATAAGAATATGNNTAATACACAACTTTTACACAAGGAGAAAAACATGNAAANAAAAAATAAAAACAGAGTAACAAAAGTAGAAAATAGTTTAAGGGATATTTATGATCAACTCACAGATATTACAGATAAACTTTTTGATATGAAGTTTAGACTACCTAAGACTAAGTATGAGGATACACTTCAAAAAATAGAAGAGGCTTTACTTCACGCTGATAATTGTCAATACACAATAGAAAAAGAGTGTATAGAATATTTACTTGAAGATGCTTACTACAACAATGAACTTCAAAATTTACCACATCATAAAGAAGTAAAAGAAAAACTTGATAAGTATGAGTTAAGAAAAAAAGAACAACAAACATTAACAGTTAAATAACTTAAATGGTCAAGGGGCTACACCAAAAGTTAGCCCCGCAACTGACGAGGTAACAATGAAAAAAAAACTGACAGAAAAAGACTACAAAATGTTAGTTCGAGGTATGCAACTTGCGGTTACTGCCCCAACTGAAAAACAAAGCGAAGAATGTATTAAAATCGTTGAAAAATTATCGAATCTTTTTCCAGAAAATATCGTAGAAAAAGCAAAAAGAGAAGTTGAATTTTGGGTTAAAAATTAAACTAACGAGGTAACATGAAAAAATATTTAACACATAAAGTTTTAAAATCAGGTAATAGGGTTCGTATTACTTTGGTTGATAGTAAAGATGAAAAATCATACGTAGATGTTTCACCTAAAAATTTAGAAAAATATTTAATTAAATTTAAATATGGTGTGGANTTTCAAAATGGTTTTACTCTTAACTCGTTAGCAGATAAATATTTAAACTNACGTTGGCAACTTGTACTTAACAGACGTAAAGGTAGTGCNGAGGGTATTAAAACTACAACGTATGATACNGAGGCGGGNTGGATNAAACANGTACGTAAAATATGGGGCGAAACCAATTTGAACGACATTACCCCATTATTTATTTTAGATGTNATGATTCCATTTCTNAAAGACTTTGATAACTATAAAGATATTACAAGTGCAGAGAAAATTTATAACGTGTTCCAACGTATCATGAATTTTGGAATGGAACGTGAAATAATCAATTATATCAAATTGCCAAAATTTATAAAGGGGCGAAAAACTCAGCAACGTGCAGTTCGTCCAACGCCCACTATTGAGGAAGTACAAAAAATACTTACAGTTGTTTCACCTTATTATAAAGTTTTATTATTAACACTAGCTACAACAGGTTTACGTATNGGTGAGTGTTTAGCATTACAATGGTCAGATATAGATTTTGATAAAAAGACANTAACNATNAAAAGATCAATTTCAGGAAATGAATTAGATGTACCTAAAACTGAAAATGGATTTAGAACAATTCCANTAGCTGATAAATTACTTAAAGTGCTACGTAATTTNAAAATTGATATTTATAAATATGTNGATTTANCAAAACCAACAGATTTTATTTTTCCTGACAATAAAGGNTCATTTAAAAATAAAAGTGTTGCTCGAAATAATTCTGTTAACTTCGCTAACAAAAAACTTAAAATGAATTTTGACTTTCAATCATATAGACGTTTTTTTAGAACCAACATGGAAGAAATATATGATGAGTTAAAAATTAATCCACTAATATTAGATTATCGATTTGGTCATGCCTCAAGGACAGTAGCGGAACGTCATTATATTGCAAAACATTTAATAAATAGCGAAAACGAGTCAGTAAACGTGCTGGCTAACAAAATAATATAGGACGATATATCAGTCGTCCTTAACCCTAAATCGTAAATGTCGTGGCTTATATTGGCTCGTTATTTTAGTTTTTCTAGCAGTTTTCGTATCTTTTCAGAGAGTGTACTATATTCCTCCGCAGAAATAGATTTTGGTAATTTATTTAATGTGGATCGTAAATAATTTTGGTAATGATGTACTGATCTTTTTATGATTTCTTTTTCGTGTATTTCTAACAATTAAAACCTCCTGAATATTTCATAACAATCTTTGTGAATAAACTGCCACTTTTCATCTAAGTAAACAAAATCATGTGGCATAAATTCTGTATCTAGAAACTCACCACAAATCGGACAATCCAATTTATAGTGAGTCATCTTTACTTCTTTTTTTCTTCGCCCCATTTAAAAGGGTACGTCATCATCAATTAATTTATTAGTTGAGTTATTTTGTGTTTGATTATCGCCACTATCTTTTTTAGGTAGAAATTCAAACTGATTAAAAATAATAGAGGTGTTCTTTTTTTTATTACCATCTTTATCCTCATAGGTGCTACTTGTTAATTCACCCGTAAAAACAACACCCGTACCTTTTTTAAAAAAGCCAGCTAAACTTTCAGCACGCTTAGTATTTAAAATAACACAATCCACCCAACTAGTTTTTTGGTTATCTTTGTTACCCGTTGTTTTAGAACCTAAACTAAATTTAAGTATTTTATTTTCAGGATTATTTTTAGATGTGATTAGTTCAGCATCTTGACCTAAATAACCACTGCCATTTATCATCAACATATTTTTCTCCTTTATTGATTACACGTTGTTTTAAGATAGTCTTTAAACTTTTCCATATCGGCAAATTCATTTGGCTGATTTTTATCAACGTCCATGTCTTTAAGTTCTTTGACTATTTTGGTATAGACTTTTCTCAAGTCGCCACTTTTTTTACCTTTACACTGAGCCATCTCATCATAAAGAGTAGAAAAACTTTTTTGAAATAATTCACCCACACCATTGGGTTCAGGAAGTTCATTAACTCTATGGCTTTGACCACCATTACCTTTTGGCTTTTCAGTTAACACTTCGCAGTCATTATCAAACTCTGATAAACCTAACATAGAAGTCATGCCATAACGTCTAGCATACGTAATACANCCACCTAATTCTTGCATNGGGTTTTTAGAGTTAGGNTTAATNATTAANGGNATACCATCATCAGANATAGAACCGCCATCAATATGACTAATAGTAGTTTGTAATAATTTTTCTCCATTAGAAGTTAAAACAACTCTTTGATTAACTACTAATCCATTATTAACAAGGAACTTGGTNGTGGCTTGTAATACATCATCTANTGTAAAATAAGAATGATANNNACCNNTNCCAGATTTTTTCATACCAGCAAATTCACGTTTAAAAGCGATTAGAGCNGTATGCAATTTTTTTTGTGTTNCTAAATTTTCCATAATTTTNTNACCTCCGTTATTACGTCATCACCTAAGTCCCACCAAAATTCTGATAGATCAGGTGGTTCAATAAGTGAAACTAGTTGTTGTTTATCTTTTGCCAAAAGCAAAAGTCCTTGTCTTGCTAGAGCAATTCTTCTAGCTTTTTCAACATATTCATTTAACGATTGAGGTTGTAAACTCTCACAGTTGTCGCTAGTAAATATTTTGAAATCACGTTCCGTTGCATAAATAAGAATTGGTTTTAAACCCGTAGCACGACAGTACAAAGCTAGTTGCATTATGTCGTTACTGTAAGGTTCTTTAACAACGGGAGGACTATCACATTTAAAATGTTTATCCTCAAAAATTATTTTACTATCACAATCTAAGCTTTCAGCATATTCGTTAGCCTCATATTCAAATTTAAATACACGTTTAGTTTTTGACCAATCACCATTCTTGGTAATTTTATATACGTTATAACATGAAGCTACTTCACGTATTCTGTTCCATTTTGTTTTAAATTCAAGGACATGAGTTTTAGTTCGTCCATCAGTATAACCATTAATAGGAATAAGTAGGTTTGGTAATTCTAAGTCAATCGGAGTTTCTAAATCACATTCAGTAATATTTAACTCACGTAATGCTTCAGCCAAATTTTCATAAACAGTCAGGAACTTCTCTTTAAATACGTCAAGTTTGTAAAAATCTTTTTCATCATAACCCTGATGATTTTTTTTTAGATCACGATAAATACTTTGTAAAACTTCTTTGATATCAAATTTCTGAAAATACACCTCATCTATAAGCTGATGCACTATCGATCCAAAACGAGCAATAACTGGTGGTTTTTTCTTTTTAATAAATTCTTCGCTTAACAATATTTTGTTAGTTAGCCAATATGCAATAGGTGATTTTATAGAAGATGGACTAAAATATATAACATTCCACCTTAGTAATTCATCTGGAATAATATCCGATTTGGGTTCAATGTCGCAAGGAACAGATACATCATGTAGTGGTTTTATATTCATTTTATACCTAAATATAGGTAGAATATATTATATTTATACGTATATCAAGTATTAAATACTAAAACACCCAACAATTTTTGATATTTTGACTATTTTATCTATACTAAACTTCTCTTTTTGGTTAGCTTTACATCTAACATCATCACAATAATGTTTAATTGTAACTTGTTTTTCATCTGAACCAATATACTCACCAAAAAAACCATATACTTTGACATCTTCTTTGTATTGAATAAAAATATCATCTCCTTTATTATAAGTAGAATGATTTTCACAAAGTAAAGTTTCATCAGGTTTAAATCTTGGTATGCCACAACATCCCATAATTTTTAAACAAAAATGATTATCAAATTTAATGTTTAAGTTTAGATATTTATGAGGTTTAAGATCAGTTACATCTAATTTATAGTTTGGAGTAGTTTCACCAATTAATGGAACACCATCGGGTACTTTATCAGGTTCAGGTGGAGTTATATCCACTTGCATTTTAGTAATTTCATCAACTGACATTTTAAAAATGACAGCCATTTTTTGTAACAAGTCAAACCGAATTCTACGTTTGCCTCTTTCTAATCTTGCTACCTCTGGTTGACTAACGCCTAGTTTTTTAGACAGTTGGCTTTGAGTCAATCCATGTTGAACACGAAGTTCATAGAGGATAGATTTCATTTAATTTTTCCTTATTTTTAAAAATTTTATACCAAAAGGGAATAAATGTAAAATACTATTTTATATTTTTTTATAGTTATTTATAACACAACTTTATACCTATTATACCTTACACATTAGAATAAAATAAAATATAAAAGCCAACAAAACTGTACATTATAAACAAAATAAAAAAAGTATTAGGTATAATTAAGTATTCTATGCTATAAATAATTTCATGAAGTTAAGAGATTATTTAATAGAAAACTTTATGACTCAAGCTGAATTTGCTGAAAAAATCGGTACTAAGCAACCAGTCATTNANAAATACATNNATGNGAANACNANNCCAAGNCCNAGTTTAATGAANAAAATATTTNAANNAACTAGTGGTAAAGTACGTCCTCGTGATTTTCCAAGTAGGTTTAAAGATGGGAAAGTCGCAAAGAATTAAGGGCAGTTCTTTTGAACGTGAAATCGTCAATAAACACAAAGACTGGGGTGTTGATGCTAAACGTGTCCCTTTATCAGGGGCAACAGACTATGCCAAACATGATGTCCAAATAGCGGGTTTGTTTGGTGAATGCAAAATACGAAAAGACGGATTTAAAACATTATATGGGTGGTTAGAGGACGAACCTGACTTTCTAGTTTGTCGTGCTGACCGAAAAGAAACTATGTACATCTTACCGGAACGTACATGGCAACTGTTTTTAAAATGGTCAAAGCTAAGTAAAGATGAATAATGAGTATCAACTTGAAGAACCAGAAGAAAAAACACTCGAGCCAGAAGAAAAGCTATATGTTGCAGTGGTTCGACAAGCTATTAGTGATTATATCAAGTTTCGCAAACCATCAGATTATCGGTGGTTTTTC
>FUFK010044070.1_pt1 | contig 15005 bp, 18 predicted proteins | sample 1021851 | NCBI WGS metagenome assembly FUFK01 (sample SAMEA51879418, study PRJEB19060) | metagenome | reverse complement strand
CGCGATCGCCTGGGAGCGCGTCTCGTCGTCGTAGACCTCGCTCACCGCCGCCAGGGACGCCGGCATGAGCAGCGCCGCTCCCACGCCGGCCACCGCCCGGAGCGTGACGACAACCCCCACCGACCCGCCGACCGCAGCGAGGAGGTTGGCCACACCGAACACCGCATAGCCGATGAGCAGCGCCCGGCGACGTCCGATTCGATCGCCGATCGCGCCGCCGGCCAACAGCAAGCCGGCGAACGTGATCGCATAGGCATCGACGATCCACTGCAGATCGTCGATCTCGGCGTCAAAGCCCGCTGCGATCTCGGCGAGCGCGACGTTGAGCGCGCTCAGGGACGCCACGATCATGAAGACGCTCAGGCAGGCGACCGCCAGGACCCGGNGGCGGCTCTGTGGCGNGTGTGCGACTTCGGACACCCGATGCAGGCTCAGCCGGCGAAGGCCGAACGGAGGGATTCTTTGTCGACGTCGTCGAGCCAGGCTGCGTCGATTGCTCGATCTCGGATCGCGACCATCTCGTCGAACCCGAAGTCGAAGGCGGCCGCGATACGGGCGTACTCGTCGGCCAGGTCGAACCGGAAGAACGCCGGGTCGTCGCTGTTGAGCGTCACCAGAGCACCGGCTGCAAGCTGTCGGGCGAACGGGTGCTCCTCGAGCGTCGGAACCACCTCAAGTTCGACGTTCGAGCTCGGGCAACTGGTGAGGGGAATCTGAGCGTCGACCACCCGTTCGACGAGGTCGGGGAGATCGAGGAGCCGGGTGCCGTGATCGATGCGGTCGACGCCGGCCGCCACCATGGCGGCGATGTTCTCCGCTGGCCCTTCCTCGCCGCAGTGGAAGCACGTCCGGAACCCGAGATTGTTCGCTTCGCGAACGAGGGGGGCAAACTGGTCGTGGTCGACGCCCAGCTCGTTGCTGTCGCCACCGATGCCGATCAGGAGGTCCCGGTCGAGATGGCGGGCCACCTCCAGCACGGCGAGCGCAGGCCCGAGCCCCTTGGGCTTGTCGATGTCGATGATGAGACGGGTCCGAACCCCGTGGTCGACCTCACCGTCGATCACCCCGGCAACGATTCCGTCCCAGAACGTGTCGAAGCGAATCCCACGATCGAGATGGAAGCCCGGCGACACGAACATCTCGCGGTACTCGATCCCCGCAGCCGCTGCGTCCTCCGCCGCCTCGTAGGCCATGCGGTGGAAGTCGTCCTGGTCGACGAATGCGGAGCAGACCGTGCCGAACGCAGCCAGGAAGTCCGACAGCGATGAGTAGCTATAGAGGTCCTCCGGGGCCTGGACCCCCAACGGGATCCCGTGCTTGGCGGCGAGTTCGGCGACCGTCGCCGGTCGGGCCGTGCCTTCGACGTGACAATGCAGCTCGACCTTGGGTAGCGACCGCAATGGGTGGTCAGGGGCGGCAAGGACATTCATGGAACTCATGGCTCGACCGTAAGCTGCGGCGCGTCTGCGGGCCCGATGCCACGAGGGTCGAGGCCGACCATTTCACCGACCGGAAACACTCGCGACGCACACCGAAACGAATCGGCCGGGATTCAGCCCTTCGCGTCGGCCCAGGTGTCGGCGACCTGAAGATCGATCTCGAGCGGCACTCGCAATTCGTAGGCCTCGCGCATGATCGTGGTCATCAGCTCGCCGGCCTGCTCGACCTCGGCGTCGGGGGCCTCGACGATGATCTCGTCGTGGACCTGGAGCACGATCGNGCTCTCGAGNCCTTCNTCNTCGAGCNCNTTGTCGAGGTTGACGATTGCGACCTTGAAGATGTCGGCGGCGAGGCCCTGGATGCCAGCGTTCATCGCCTGCCGTTCGCCGGCCTGCCGGATCTGCCGATTGCTCGACGAGAGTTCGGGGATCTGGCGGCGCCGCCCGAAAAGGGTCTCGGTGTAGCCCCGTTCACGGGCCAGTTCGACCGTGTCCTCCATGTACTGCTTCACGGCCGGGAACGCAGCGAAGTAACTCTCGAGGATCTCGGATGCCTCGGGCACCGGGATGTTGAGNCGCTGCGCAAGCCCGTAGGCCTCCATGCCGTAGGCGAGGCCGTACGACACCATCTTCGCTTTCGACCGCTCCTCGACATGGACATCCTCGGGAGCGATGTCGAACACGGCCGCGGCCGTTGCCGTGTGGATGTCGTCGCCGGCCTCGAACGCCCTGATCAGGCCCGGATCCTCCGCAAGGTGGGCGATGCATCGCAACTCGATCTGGTCGTAGTCGGCAATCAGGAGCTTGTGCCCCTCCGGGGCAACGAAGGCCGTTCGGAAAACCCGCCCCCGCTCGGAGCGGACGGGAATGTTGTGCAGGTTCGGCTGATCCGACGAGAGGCGGCCGGTTCGGGCCACGGTCTGCTGGAACGTGGCGCGGATCCGGTTTCCCTCGCCGACCTCGGCGAGCAGACCCTCGCCGTAGGTCGAACGCAGCTTCTCAACTTCGCGGTACTGGAGGAGGTCCTCGACGATCGGATGCTCAGTCCGCATCTTCTCGAGCGACTGGGCATCGGTCGAATAGCCGGTTTTCGTCTTCTTCTGCGGGGTGAGCCCGAGTTCGTCGAACAACACTTCGCGCAGCTGCTTGGTGGAGTTGACGTTGAAGTCGTGCCCGGCATGCTCGATCACGGCAGCCCGCTTGGCCTCTGTCTCNGCGACGAGTTCATCGCGGATCGCCTGCAGCACATCGGGATCGACACCGATCCCTCGGTACTCCATCTTCGCGAGTACCCGCACGAGCGGTACCTCGAGTTCGTCGTGGAGGGCGAGCAGCCCCTGCGTGGCCATCGCCTCCCGAAGCGGCATCACGAGGTGGTGCACGGCAAGCGCCGCACAACTCGGTTCCTCGGACGCATCCACGGTGGCACCGCCGTCGAGATCGAGTTGGCCTTCGGGCGGGCCCGACTCCGGAAGTTCCATGCCACAGTGCCGGAACAGCAGGGCACCGAGGTCGTACACGTTGTCGGCCGGGTCGAGCAGGTAGGCAGCGAGGCGGGTATCGACCGCAAGGTCACGGACGTCGACACCATGGTCGTAGAGCCGTCGCATCGCAGACTTGGCCCCGTGCATCGCCACGGGGCGACCGTCGGGGCCGAAGAGGGCCCGCAGCGCGTCGAGCACCGTCGAGTCGTCGAAAAAGTCGCCCTTCACGAAACCGACGTCGGACGCGTCACTGTCGACCACGAAGGCGAGGCCACCGTCGACTCCGGATTCGGACACACCGAGAGCGAGCACATCGGAACCTGTCGTCGCAAGGGCAAGCGCAGCGGCTGCAGCGGCGGGCGAGTCGTACACCGTGATGCCGGCGGTTAGCGCCTCAGCGGGCTCACTGCCCGCCTCGCCGAGAACCGGAGCAAGGCGGTCCCAGAGCGTGCGGAACTCGAGGAAGTCGAAGAGCTTTTTGATGACGTCGGTATCGGATGCGCCCTGGGTCAACTCGTCGAGCCGAAAGTCGAGCTCGACGTCGCGAACGAGCACCATCATCTCGACGTTGTTGCGGACGTTGGCCTCGTTGCCTGCGAGGTTCTCTCGCAGCTTCGGCGTGAGTTCGTCGAGGGCGGCGTAGATGCCGTCGATACCGCCACGCTCGTTGATCAGCTTCGCGGCCGTCTTCTCCCCCACACCGGGGACGCCGGGGAGGTTGTCGGAGTTGTCGCCGCGCAGGGCTGCGTATTGGACATAGTCGACCGGCTTCACGCCGGTGCGTTCGAAGATCCCCGCCTCGTCATAGAGGGCGTAATCGCTGACGCCTCGCTTGTTGTAGAGCACCTTGATGTGCGGGTCCTCGACCAGCTGATAGCTGTCGCGATCGCCGGTCACGATGATGACGTCGTCGCCACGGTCTCGGCCCTGGGTGGCGAGTGTGGCGATGATGTCATCGGCTTCGAAACCCGACCTTTTCCAGCGTCGGGATCGCCATCGCATCAAGCACTTCGCGCACGACACCCATCTGCTGGCGAAGAATGTCCGGTGCTGCTTCCCGCTGCGCCTTATAGCTGGGCGTCATCTCGTGCCGGAAGGTCGGCTCGGGCCGATCGAACGCGACGGCGATGTGATCGGGCTCGTGATCCTTCATCAGGTTGATGAGCATCGACGTGAAACCGAACACGGCGTTGGTCACCTGTCCTGACGCGGTGGCCATGTCGGTGGGCAGCGCAAAGAACGCTCGATAGGTGAGCGAGTTTCCATCGATGAGCATCACGGTCGCCATTGCGGGCGACCCTAACGCGCCCCTCAGGGGGTCGCGTCGCCTGCGAGCACCGCGTGGGCGACATCGATCATGCGTCGCCGACTCGACATGGCGGAACGCTGCAGAAACGTGAACGCATCACGCTCGCTGAGCCCGTGTTCGTCGATCAGCTTGCCCTTTGCCCGGTCGATCGTCTTGCGCTCCTCGAACCGCTGCTCTGCTGCGTCGAGTTCGCTGCGCAACGCCGCCGCCTCACGACGACGAGCGATCGCCAGCTCAACCGCCGGTACGAGTTCCTCCCGCTGATAGGGCTTCACGAGATAGGCCATCGCGCCTGCGTCGCTCGCCTCATGAATCAGCTCTCGCTGGCTGAACGCCGTCAGCATCACGACCGCCGTGTCGGCCAAGGAGGTGATCTCGCGTGCGGCTTCGATTCCGGTCATNCCCGGCATCTTCACGTCGAGGAGCGCAAGATCAGGCCGGTGCTCCATGACGAGCGCAACGGCATCATCGCCGCGACCGGTGTCGGCCACCACGTCGTAGCCCTCGTCACGCAGCACTTCGACGAGATCCATGCGGATGATCGCCTCGTCTTCGGCAACGACAACACGGATGTCGCTCATGTGGCTCCGAACCGGTCGAGCAGCTCGTCTTGTTCGGCGTCAAGCGCAGCGATCTTTGCGGAGACGGTGTCTCGATGCTTGCGCAGGCGATCGGCGTGGCGGCTGGCCTTGCGGTGCTCTCGTTCGGCAAGCGGGGTCTCCGACACGAGTGCGCGCAGACGCGCGTCATCGGCTTCGTCGGCGAGCTGGATCAGCTGCTCCTCGGTGACGGCGAGGTCGTCGCGCGCGGATCGAAGCTGTTTGCTGACGGTGCGGAGCCGACGCTCGATCTGGGCCTGAGACATACCAGGATCATACGGCGCCGTCCTCGCGTGGCCGTGTCCGGCGATTTCTGGGGCACGATGTGCCCGTGCGTCTCGTCACCTGGGCCTGTGCCCTCTCGTTGCTTGTCGTCGNGTGCGGTGGCGACGATGCCGCTGCGACCTGTGTCGAGCTGCGCGAACCCGAGGATCAGGCATCAGGTCGTCACGTCCTCAGCGAGGGCACGGTCGAGTACCAGACCGAGCCGCCGACAAGCGGGCCCCACATTGCCGGCCCCACGCCAGCGGGCGTGCTCGACGCCAGCGTGCCGCGAGAAATCCAGGTTCGGCTTCTCGAATCCGGCGGCGTCATGGTGCAGTACGACGACGCTGTCGTCGGTGCGGAACTCGATCAGCTCCGGTCGATCGGTTCAGCGACGATCGTGGTCGCTCCTGCGGCCTCGCAGTTGCCAGCGCGAATCGTCGCCACCGCCTGGACCTGGAANCTCTNGTGTTCGGCCNTCGATCTTCGCACCCTNGAGGCGTTTGCGGCCGAACGGCCCGCCGANGCCCCCGGTCTCGACTGACGCTTCGCTTCGGTCAGGCCTGACGTCTGGCAACGACCTCTTCGAGTCGCTCGAGGGTCTTCTGCAGATTGGCCTTGTGCCGCTCCGGATAGCCGGCCATCTCGATGAAGCGGGGGGCGAGCGACGTCGACCAGTCGAACGACTCGGTGACCTTGGTGCCGCCGTCGACCTCTTCGAGTTCGTACCGCCACCGATGGCCACCGACGTGGGCCCAGGCGATGCGTCGATTCTCTTCGAACTCCTTGACCGTCGACGACATCTGATACGGCACCCCGAGCGTCATCTTCATCCTGAACCGGGCTCCGTCGCGCAGCCGCTCTGGCCCACTGGCGACGCCTCTCACCGTGCCAGAACCGTCCATTTCGACATGGCCGGTNGGGCTGGCGAGCACATCGAAGATGACATCGGCAGGAAAGGGCAGGACGCGGCTGTCGGAGATGATCTTGGCGCTCATGGGGGACTCCAATCGTTGCCGAAAACCTACCGCCGACGGTGTGTCTGCGATCAGTCGGCGGTCGGGCCGAGTCGGCCACCGGCGTTGGTGCGAATGAGCCAGAGTCCGGCGACGAGCATCACGACCCATCCGATCATCACCGAGGTGATGAACGCATTCCGTGCCGTGCCTGCGACCAGCAGAATCATCGGCACGAAGCCACCGGCAAAGCCGACGGCGAGACGCATTCGCTGCGGCGGCTGCACCCACGCAATCGCAAGCATCGAACACGCGACGATCGCAGGCGGCAGGGCAAGCACCGGCCCGACGAATCCGGCCCCGGGAAGCGCAGCGATCGAGAACGCCGCAAGGCGACCGGCCAGCCCGACTCGTGCTCGTGACTCGAAGGTCGATGACTCGGCGCCGTTCTGTTCTTCTTCGAGCGCCTTCGTGACAGCGGCGAAGAACACGCCGCCCACGGGCAACCAGAGTGCGAAGGCGACACCGGTCGCCACCACCAAACGCATCTGCCACAGCAGCACCAGGGCGATCCACGCAACCGGGAGCGAGATCAGCAGCCAACGACGAGCACGCTGGAGCGATTCGAGGACCTGGGGGTCAACCACGCTNCGACCGTAGGNGGGCCGGGAGTCCTACCGGAACCCCGGGAGCGGGCCGGCCATCCTGCTGCCCCACGTTCATTGCGTACCCGGGGCGGGACTTGAACCCGCACGCTCTAGGAGCAGCGGATTTTGAGTCCGCCGTGTCTGCCAATTCCACCACCCGGGCGGGTGCGCCACCCGTGGTGGGGTGACGATGTCTGGGCGGCAGCGTAGCCTCTCCGCCATGTCCTCCAGCACCCGATCGCGGCGCCTCGCGCTCCTTGCGATCGTCGCTGCGATGCTGGTGTGGCGCGAGGTCGAGATCCGCCGCCACGAGGACGACCTCGACAATTGGCCTCGGCACGACAGCCCCTAGATCCTGCGTCCCGTTCCTGCGCAAAACTTCTGACGAAATTACTCGCCGGTAATGAAACGCTCGGCAAGCCTTGACGGTCTGAACGTCTGTGTCGCCCTGCCCTTCGGGCGACCGGCTGCTGGAGGGCAGGATTCCATGATCGTCTTCACCTACCCGGGTCAAGGGTCCCAGACGCCGGGCATGGGTTCCGCCTGGGTCGACCACGCCTCGTGGGAGCTCGTCGAAGAGGCATCCGACGCGACCGGCCGCAACATCGCCGACCTCCTGCTCGACACCGATGCCGACGAACTGACGATGACCCGCAATGCGCAGCTGTCGACCTTCGTAACCTCGATGGTCGTGCTCGACGCCGTCAGCCGCACCGGCGCAGAAGCAGCCGCTCATGCCGGCCACTCGCTCGGCGAGTACAGCGCCCTGTGCGCGGCAGGCGTGCTCGACTTCGCCGACGCCGCCAAGCTCGTCAACGAACGCGGCGACGCCATGCAGGCGGCCGCCGATGAACAGGACGGCACCATGGCCGCCATCCTCGGCCTCGACGACGACCAGGTCGATATCGCCTGCCAGAAGACGGCGGGCAACGCCTGGATCGCCAACTACAACGCACCCGGCCAAGTCGTGATCGCCGGATCGCCCGACGATCTCGACCGGGCCTGTGCCGCCGCCAAGGAACTCGGCGCCAAACGCGCGATGCGAATCCCGGTCGGCGGCGCCTTCCACTCGCCGCTCATGGCACCCGCTCGCGATCGGCTTCGCAAGGCAATCGACCAGGTCGAGTTCCGCAATGCCGAACAAACCATCTACTGCAACGTCGATGCCATGGCGCACACCGAGGCCGGCGACTTCGCCGATCTTCTCGGTGCCCAGCTCACCTCGCCCGTCCGCTGGCGTCAGACACTCCGGGCGCTCGAGACCGACGGCTTCACGACCTTCGTCGAACTCGGTCCCGGTACCGTCCTCACCGGCCTGGTCAAGCGGGCGGTCAAGACCGCTGGACGGGTCAGCGTGTCGACGCCCGCTGACGTCGATGGACTCCTCGAGACGCTCCAGGGCACCAAGACCAGCGACGCGGCCACGGCCACCGTCCTCGAGGGGGAACATCTCTTCGCGACCGAACGCATGGTGGTCTCCCCCGGCGCCGGCATCTTCGTCCCGAATGAATCCTGCGTCGACGGCAGCGTCATCGAGGTCGGGCAGTTGCTCGGCACGGTCGGCTCCGCCGAGGTTCGCAGCTCATTCGCCGGTGAAATCAAGGGCGTGCTCGCCTACGACGGCGAGCGGGTCACCTCCCGCCAGCCGATCGCCTGGCTCCGGACAACGGCATGAGTGTTCGCGTCGCCGGGATCGGCACCGCCCTTCCCGAAAAGGTCGTCACCAACGACGACCTTGCCCAGCACATGGAGACCTCCGACGCCTGGATCCGAGAACGGTCCGGCATCGGTGAGCGCCGGGTCGGCGGCTCCACGGTCGACATGGCGGTCGAGGCCGCCACGGCCGCCATCGCCGCTGCAGATCTCACGCCGGACGACATCGGCTTCCTCGTGTTGTGCACCACCACGCCCGAGAAGACGTTCCCCGCATCCAGCGCCATGGTCGCCGCCGGTTTGGGCATCACGTGTGGCGCGATGGACCTCAACGTCGTGTGTGCCGGCTTCCCGTACGGCTACGTGGCCGCCTATGGAATGATGACCACGCCCGGCGGGCCCGATCGCGTGCTCGTCATCGGGAGCGACGCCATGTCGACCATCGTCGACTGGACCGATCGGGGTACCGCCATCCTCTTCGGTGACGGTGCCGGCGCCGTCGTGCTCGAAAAGAGTCCGCAAGGCGAACTCCTTGGCCAGGACTTCGGTGTCAACGGCGATCTGGAATCCATCCTCTACTGCGATCTGGGTGACACGATCGTCATGGAAGGCCGCGAGGTCTTCAAGCGGGCCGTGCGGGCCGTCACCGGCTCCGTCGAGAACGCACTCGCGCAGGCGGGGATCAGCGCCGAGGACATCGACGTCGTCCTTCCCCACCAGGCCAACATTCGCATCATCGAGGCTGTGACCCAGCGGCTCGGCATCCCCATGGAGAAGACCTTCAACGTGCTTGAACACACGGGCAATACATCCGGCGCCAGCATCCCGATGGCGATGGCTGCCGCCGACGCGGCGGGGGGGCTGGAACCTGGCGCCGTGGTCCTGATGAGCGGCTTCGGGGCTGGCATGGCCTGGGGCAGCGTGGTGGTGACATGGTGAGCGCCCGCGTCGTCCTCGTCACCGGCGGCAACCGAGGGATCGGCCACGCCATCGCCAAACGGTTTGCTGCAGCCGGCCACCAGGTCGCGATCACGTCGCGTTCGGGACAAGCCGACGACAGCGACGATCTCCTCGTCGTCACTGCGGATGTCACCGACTCCGCATCGGTCGACGCCGCCGTTTCCGAGGTCGAAGAAAAGCTCGGACCCGTCGAGATCCTCGTCTCCAATGCCGGCATCACCAAAGACGGCCTCGTACTGCGCATGAGCGACGATGACTTCATGGACGTCATCGACGCCAACCTCAACGGTGGCTTCCGGGTCGCCAAACGGGTGTCGAAGGGGATGATGAAGGGCCGTTGGGGCCGCATGATCTTCATCTCCTCGATCGTCGGCCTCGGTGGCCAGGCCGGTCAGGCCAACTACGCCGCCAGCAAGGCAGGCCTCATCGGCATGGCAAAGTCCTTCGCCAAGGAATTCGCCAGCCGCGGCATCACCGCCAACATCGTCTGCCCGGGGCCGATCGAAACCGACATGCTTGCGGCACTCACCGATGCGCAGCGCGATGCGATGCTCGGCGTGGTGCCCGTCGGCCGACTCGGCCAGGGCGACGAGATCGCCGCCGCCGTCGAGTTCCTGGCGTCCGACTCGGCCGCCTACATCACCGGTACGGTGTTGCCGGTTGATGGCGGGTACTCGATGGGCTGACTAGCCTCACGGTGCCTTTCACAACGATCTTTCGACCAGGCAGCACGATGGCGTGGTCGCCAACCAATGGAGCAATGCAGTGAGTGACAACTTCGAGCGATTCAAGAAGTGCGCCGTCGACGTTCTGTCCGTCGACGAAAGCGCCGTCGTGCCGGAGGCCACCTTCGAGTCCCTCGACGCCGACAGCCTCGACCTGGTCGAGCTGGTCATGGCGCTCGAGGAAGAGTTCGACGTCAACGTCGAAGAGGAAGAGTTGGAAGGCGTGAACACGATCCAGGCCGCCTTCGACCTGGTCACCTCCAAGCTCTGATGCTCGGCCGCCGCGTCGCTGTCACCGGCATCGGAGTCGTCGCACCGGCCGGCATCGGCAAGGACGCATTCTGGAGCGGCCTGCTCTCGCCTGCGCCCAATGGCTTCCGCCAGATCGACGACTGGGATCCCTCCCCGTACTTCGACAATCCGAAGGAAGCTCGCCGCAGCGACCGGGTGTCCCAGTTCACGCTGGCAGCCGCAGCCGAGGCACTCGAACAGGCTGGGGAAATCTCGGCCGACCCGGCCCGACGAGGCACCTTCGTCGGCACCGGCGTGGGCGGCATCGGCACACTCGAAGAACAAATCGAGGTCCGTCTTTCCAAGGGCGAGCGCCGGGTCTCCCCGTTCCTGGTTCCAATGATGATGGCGAACGCGCCGGCCGCCACGATCTCGATGCGTTATGGCTGGCAGGGCCCATGCGAGAACACGGTGACCGCATGCGCGGCGGGCACCCATGCGATCGGTAATGCCGCTCGCATGGTCGCCGACGGCCGCTGCGACGTCGTGATGGCCGGAGGCGCTGAGGCGCCGTTCACGCCCACTGCGGTCGCCGGCTTCGGCAACATGACCGCCCTCTCGAACAGCGGCGACAGCCGTCCGTTCGACACGAACCGTGATGGGTTCGTCATGGCCGAGGGAGCCGCCATTCTGGTCGTCGAGGCCTGGGAACTCGCCGAGGCGCGCGGCGCCACGATCCTTGGCGAAGTGCTCGGCTCCGCCTCCACCGCCGATGCCCACCACATCACGGCCCCATCGCCAGGTGGCGTGGGCGCCGTCACGTGCATGCAGTTGGCCATGGACGACGCCGGCATCACNCCCGATCAGGTCCGACACATCAACGCGCACGGCACCTCGACCGACAAGAACGACGCTGCCGAAGCCGAGGCCGTCGCCAAGGTGTTCGGCACCGACGACTCGGGCCCGTTGGTCACCTCGACCAAGGGCATCACCGGCCATGCGCTCGGAGCTGCCGGTGCGCTCGAGGCCGTGGCGGTGCTGCTCGCCATGCAGCACGGCAAAGTGCCACCCACGGCGGGCCTCACCGAACGCGACCCCGAACTCCCGGCGATCAACATNGTCGAGGGTGGCCCCGCCGACTGGGAGCCCGGGCCATCGCTGTCGAACAGCTTCGGCTTCGGCGGGCACAACGGCACACTGGTGCTCAGCCCGGCCTGATTCGCACCGATCACACGGCCAGCGCCTCGACTTCGGCCGGGGCGTTCGCCTTCGACGCCGGATCAGGCGCCGACCGGCGAGCCGTGATGGTTGACCATCAGCCAGCCCCGGCCTGGGTCCCGAACGAACACGTTGGTCGCCGCCACCGTGAACGTCGAGCCGGGAGCGACGAGATTTTCGTCGCAGGTCACCCACGCCACCTCACCGACCACCTCGACGGTGTCGTTGGTGATGATGAATTGATTTCGTCCCGGCCCCTCGAGAATCCGGCGCCACGATGTCTCGACCTCAGCCCAGCCTCGCAGGATCGGCCAGCCCGGGTGCGTGCACGCCACCCGATCGGAGTGCTCCCAGACTGCCTGCATGGCTGAGAGGTCGCGGGACTCGTGGGCGTCGAAGAACGCCGCGTTGGCCGCCAGCACTGAGTGCGCGTCGTTCACCGGTTCAGCCGGCGGGGTCGGCGTCGACGATCACGAACATGAGGTCGCAGCTCACGGCGAGTTCGCCGTTGACGGTTGCCGTACCGCTCCCCTTGCCGGCTCGTGCCGACAACCGACCCATCTCGACCGTGAGCTCGAGCGTGTCGCCCGGGCCTACCTGGCGGCGGAACCGAGCCGAATCGAGTCCTCCGAAGAGCGGAAGCTTGCCGGCGAAGCGTTCATCGGAAAGCAGCGCAAACGCGCCCACCTGGGCGATCGCCTCGCACATCAGCACACCAGGCAGCGTCGGTCGCCCCGGAAAGTGACCCGAGAAGAAGGCTTCGTCACCGGTCAGTGTCCAGGTGCCGACAGCTTTCGTGCCAGGGTCGAGCTCGGTGATTTCGTCGACGAAGAGGAACGGGGGCCGGTGGGGCAGGACCTCGTCGGGACACGGAATACTCATGCGTCCTCCAGTGCGGCGAGCAGCTTCTCCGGGGTCGCCTTCGGGCTGATCTTGTACCACGCGTGCTCGATCTTGCCGTTCGCGCCGATCAGGAANGCCGAGCGGATGATCCCCTCGTACTCCTTGCCGTAGAGCTTCTTGGGGCCCCACGTGCCGTACGAGTCGGCGGNGGCGTGATCCGGGTCGGAAAGCAACGGAAAACCCAACTCGTGCTTGGCATCCCACGCAGCCTGGGCCTTCGGAAGGTCGGGAGAGACACCGAGAATGACGGTGTCGCCGATCTCGCCGGCAAGGTCGCGCAGGCCGCATGCTTGGGTCGTACAACCCCCGGTGTTGGCCTTCGGATAGAAGAACAGCAGCACCCGGCGCCCCTTGTAGGNGCTCAGNCGGTGCTTGGCGCCGTGTTGGTCGGCGAGATGGAATGCCGGTGCACGGTCACCGGCGGCGAGACGAACGGGATCGGTCATCGCCGCAACCTAGACCGGAAAAGCCGCTCGGACGCGCAACGGGGACGGCCGCTCGGCCGTCCCCGTCTGCGATTTCGCGGGAGCGAGGCTCAGCTCTTGCCGGCGGCCTTGAGCTTCGAGCCGGCGGTCACCTTGGCACGGGTGCCGGCCGGGACGTGGATCGCTTCGCCGGTCTGCGGGTTGCGGCCGGTGCGGGCCGAGGTGTTGGCCTTCTCGACCTTGAGCCACCCGGTGATCGACACCTGGTTGCCCTTGCCGATTTCGGCCGCAATGGTCTCGAACATCGCGTCGAGCGCCGCGCCGGCATCCTTCTGGGAAATGCCGGCCGAATCGGCCATCGCTGCGACGAGTTCGCCCTTGTTCATGATTGCTACTCCTTGCTTTGTTCCACGGCAATCGCGGAGACTGGGTTACACGCGAGTCGAAATCGCGCCGTGAGTCAAGCATTTCCGCCTGTCCCTGGATCTACTTTGCCGCAGAATGACGCGGAAGTCATGGATCCCCGGCGCCACTGGGGCCAAATGACAACCGATCGGGCGAGGCCGGGCGGGGCGCTCACACGCCGCCGTCGGGCTCCTCGGTGTTGCGCATGAAGTCGGCTGAGCGCACGAGGTACTCGATCATCGCGGAGCGCATCGGCTCGGCCGGCGGATCCGCTTCGAGCGCAGTGATCATGCAGCGCAGCCACGCGTCGCGGGCCGCGAGGTCGACTCGATACGGGTTGTGGCGCATCCGCAACCGAGGATGCCCACGCTCGTCGGAGTAGGTCGTGGGCCCGCCCCAGTANTGCATCAAGAACAGCCGGAGCCGTTCCTCTGCGCCGGACAAATCACGGGGATACATGGGCCGCAGCAGTTCATCGGCGGCGACCTCGCCGTAGAACCGCTCGACGAGGGCGGTGAAGTAGGGCTCACCGCCGACTGCTTCGTACAGGGTCACCNCTTCTCGCACTCGGTCGACGCTAGCCCGCTGCTCCTGGTTGGCCGACAACACCGTTCGCTACGCTCCCGTTCGTGCCTGACCTCTCGACGAGCGACCCGCTGCAGCAGCGGAAAAACCGTCTCCGATGACGGCATCGATCGGACGGGCCCGAGCTCGGATTGGACTCCTCGGTAATCCTGGTGACCTCTACGGCGGAAAAGTCCTCGCCGCCACGATCGACACGTTCGAGACGGTCGCGACGGTGACCGACACCGTCTCCTCCGCCCCGGCGTCCTTCCAACCCGACGTTGCAGATCTGCAGCGACTCGCGGTCGCCCGAGTGGCTCCCTCGAAAGGGGCGATCGCGCTCGGAGTGACGACCGACGTCCCCTTGCGGTCGGGCCTCAGCGGTTCGAGCGCCATCCTGCTCGCAACGCTGCGAGCACTCGACGCCCACCTCGACCTCGGCCTCGCGCCGCTCGAGATGGCACAGATCGCTTGGGACATCGAACGCGAGGACCTCGGTCTCGTCGCTGGCCCCCAGGATCGCGTCATTCAGGCCCTCGGAGGCCTCCAGTACATGGACTTCTCCGGCCCCGACGACATCGGCGTCCACGAGTCTCTCGATCCCGATCTCCTACCGCCGTTGCTGGTCGCATGGCCAAAGGAACCCGGCACGCCCTCAGGCGACGTCCATCGAGCGCTCCGGGAGCGCTGGAGCGCCGGCGACTCGGCATTGCGCCAGTCGCTCGCCGGATTCGCCGAGATCGCCGACACAGGCCGTCAGGCACTCCTCGACCGCGACACAACGACGTTCTGCGATGCAGTCGATGCCAACTTCGATCTGCGGCGCTCGATCTTCACGCTCGACGACGAGCAAGCGACCCTCGTCACGGCCGCACGGGCAGCGGGCGCTGCGGCGAAATTCTGTGGCTCCGGCGGCGCGATCGTGGCGGTTCCGAGACCGGGGCCCGACCTCGACGCCGTTGCCGATTCGCTCGAATCAGGGGCGTCAGTCTGCCGCCGAGTTCGCGTCTCGCTCACCCCGTAGGAACGCGTCACGGGCTTCGTCGCCGTGGCCCTGCAGGTTGAGTTCGTAGGTGAACCCCTGCTCGAAGCGGTACGAGTTCATCGGGGCGTCATCGATGCCGAGCAGTGATGCCTTTGCCGCTCGGATCACCGGGGCGGACTTCGAGGCGATCACACCGGCGATCTCACGGGCACGATCCATCAATTCGCCGGCGGGGACG
>FUFK010067913.1_pt1 | contig 15006 bp, 16 predicted proteins | sample 1021851 | NCBI WGS metagenome assembly FUFK01 (sample SAMEA51879418, study PRJEB19060) | metagenome | reverse complement strand
ATTTATTTTATATTTTTATGGCTTAACCTTGTAATAAGTGGTTANAAAGTTTNAAAATTTNAATCTTTNGTCAATNTTTTTATTNAAAATATGCGGAGTTGTTCACATCTTTCCAAAAAAANANCTAAAATAAGACAAAATTACATTTTTTTTTATTTAAGTTTTCTTGACAAGNTNTAACTATNTGTATTAATTNTNTTTTTTATTGTTGCCTAATATTTAGGCAAANTAGNNAAAATGCCTTAATTCTGCGAGTTATTGAGGGAAAATACATTCTTATCAACAAACTTATCCACAGTTAAAGTGGATAAAGATTTAAAAAGAATCCTAAATTATGATTCGTATGTATTATATCAATACAATAAAATTTCCATACTCGAATAATTTAAGATATGAATTGCTATGAAATTATAGGATCTTATTAGAATATCGAAACAGAGTATCTTTATTTATATAAAATTGTTTAATAGCTCATGGGATCACCTATGAAAACAGAAAATTCAATGTTTAAAGACGGATTTGCCTATTTAAAAAGTCAAGTGAGGCATTTACCCAACAAGCCAGGCGTTTATCGTATGTTTGATATAAACGGGTCAGCACTTTACGTTGGCAAAGCTAAATCACTCTCAAAAAGAGTAAATAGCTACACACAAACAAACAGACTAACTAATCGTCTATTACGGATGGTTTCCGAAACTAAATACTTAGAAATTACTGTTACTCACTCAGAGGTTGAGGCTTTNCTATTAGANTCNAATTTAATCAAAAAACTGAAACCAAAATATAATATACTACTCAAAGATGATAAAAGTTTTGCTTTTATAATGGTAACAGAAGATCACGACTTTCCTCTGTTAACGAAACACAGAGGAAAAAGACGTAAAACTGCAAGTTATTATGGACCTTTTGCTTCTGCCAATTCAGTAAATAATACGCTAGATTCCTTATCACGCGCATTTCTACTGCGAAACTGTAGCGACGCCATTTTTGCATCTAGAACACGCCCTTGTTTGCAATATCAGATTAAGAGATGTACAGCTCCTTGTGTTAACAAAATTTCAAAATCTGATTATCAAAAGCAAGTAGAAGCAGTTAAGCAATTTCTTTCTGGAAATTTAGATACAGTACAACAAAAATATGCATATGAGATGCAACAGGCTTCAGATGCCCTCGAATTTGAAACAGCTGCTGTTTGGCGGAACAGAATTAAAGCGCTCACAGCAATCCAGGCAAATCAAGATATTAATCTGAAATCTTTACAAAATGCTGATATAATAGCGGCATCAATTTCTTCCGGTATATGCTGTGTGCAGGTATTTTTTGTTAGAAACGCAACCAATTATGGTAACACTGCCTTCTTNCCANTAGTCAATTCATTAGAAGACATAAAATCCGTTCTTTCAGCCTTTATAGGACAATTTTATGTTGATAAAATTCCTGCTAACTTAATACTAACAAACCAACTTCCAAGTGAATGGAAATTACTAGAGGCTGCTCTATCAAAACGGTCAAATAGCAAAATTGAAATCTCGAAACCAGAAAGAGGTGATAGACGAAAAATAATGAAGATGGCATTGCAGAATGCAGAAGAGGCTGTTGCCAGAAAACTCGCTGATACTTCATCCCAGCGCAAATTACTGGAAGAATTGAGAACAACATTTGAGATCAAAGCTTCTCTTGANCGGATAGAGATATATGATAACTCACATATCCAAGGAGATCATCCAGTGGGAGCAATGGTCGTTGCTACTCCTGATGGTTTTGCCAAATCTTCCTATCGTAAATTCAATATGAAAAAAATAGGTGAATTTGCAGTAGATGATGGAGATGATTTTAAAATGATGCGCCAAATGATTTATCGACGCTTCTCGAGAGCGCTAAAAGAAGACCCTGGTTATGAGTCAACAAGCTGGCCAGACCTGATAGTTATAGATGGTGGAAAAGGCCATATTAGCGCTGTTTATGAAGTATTAGATGAGCTTGGTATAAATGATATTGTAGCTATTGGCATGTCAAAAGGACCTGATAGAAATGCAGGTAGAGAGCAATTTCACACGCGAGATAAAAAAAGTTTTACTCTGAAACCANATAGCCCAGTAATGCACTATCTTCAACGTTTAAGAGATGAGGCACATAGGTTTGCAATTAATAGCCATAGATCAAAACGCACAAGAGCGCAATTTAAAAACCCATTAGACAGCGTGCCAGGTATTGGGATAAAAAGAAAAAGAGCACTTCTTAATCATTTTGGTTCAGCTCGTGCAGTTAGCAACGCTGGTATACAAGACTTACAAGCAGTTCCCGGTATTTCTGTAAATATTGCTCAACATTTGTATCACTGGTTTCATAACCGTGAGGACAATTAATTACTTTTTTATTAAAATTAAGTATTCTAATCATTTGGGGTGTCTAGCTTCCAAGCCCGGTATTCTTTTGTTATAAAAAGAAAATGTTTGTTAAAAGTCGTAAAAGAGTAATATGAACAAAATTTTAAAATAATAAAATATTTCATACATATATAATTTTTGAGAGTGAAATGAACCTTCCCAATTTATTAACAATTTTACGAATAACTATTGCTCCGATAATTGCTGTCCTCATTTGGAGGGAAACAAGTNATGCTCAGCTCATAGCAGCATTTNTGCTGTTTTTATTTGCAGGTATTACAGATTGGNTAGATGGATATCTTGCACGCAAATTATTACTTCAATCTCACCTTGGTCGGATCTTAGACCCCATTGCAGATAAAGTCTTAGTCGCATGCATCTTATTAGCACTTTCGTCCCATTATTCTAAAGATTGGATGTTTGTTGTTCCCACTCTTNCTATTTTTCTTAGAGAATTCATAATTTCAGGTTTCCGAGAATATATGTCNAAAGANGGAATTTTAGTTNAAGTTTCTATTCTTTCGAAATGGAAAACAACACTGCAACTAATTTCAATTGGGCTTATCATATTATCTATGATTTTTAGTGGTAATAATTTATTAACTTCTACCAGCATTACCCTATATTGGATAAGTGCAATTATCACTTTAAAAACAGGTTTTGATTATTTTAAGTCTGGGATGACTAAGCTCTGATAAGATACGATAACTTTTTTAAAGAGAGCAATTTTTTTTCTGATTTAAATGCTATGATTTTGAATTAGTTTCTTCTGAGTATGCTTCAACTAAACCTCTGCAAGCCAAATCAGGTTGAAAAGTAAAAGTGCCGATTTTCGAAATAGGGGTGATTTCAGCAGCTGTTCCGGTAAGAAATGCCTCTTTTACATTCTCCAATTCGTGGAGATGAATGTGTCTTTCTTGGACTTCCCAGCCTATCTTCCTTGCAAGGTCTATAACCGTTCTTCTTGTGATTCCATTTAGAAAACAATCTGCAGCGGGTGTATGAATTTTTCCATCATTCATAACAAAAAATATATTCGCTCCTGTTGCTTCTGCGACATACCCACGATAATCAAGCATCAAAGCGTCTTGAAATCCCTTTCGCTCTGCACTGTGTTTAGCAAGGGTGCAAATCATATATAACCCTGCTGCCTTTGCCTGAACAGGAGCTGATTCTGGTGAGGGTCTGCGCCAATCTGCTATATCTAGGGTAATACCTTTCATTTTCGTTTCTGGGTCAAAATAACTCGGCCAGTTCCACGCCGCCACGCCTACATTAATTGTTGTATCTTGTGCTGAAATTGCCATCATTTCGGAGCCGCGCCAACAAAATGGTCTTAGATATCCATCTATAATGCCGTTTGCGTCCAAAACTTCATATTTAATTTTTTCCATTTCCTCATCTGACATCGGCAGGTCGAAATCAAGGAAATTACAGGATGCTCTTAGCCTTGCAGTATGTTCAGCAGATTTAAATATCTTACTGTTATATGACCGTTCACCCTCAAATACGGACGAAGCATAATGCAGCCCATGGCATAAAATATGTGTTTTAGCTTCACGCCAAGGTACCATCTGCCCATTTATCCAAATAAATCCATCTCTATCATCAAATGGAATGAGAGTCATGCTAATTTCCTCGTCTGTTAACTTTCGCTATGATTAGTTTTCTAGCTGCAAATATGTAATAAAATAATTCTAACCTATACTAATGCTTTATTTTTCTATCAGGATCGTTATTATTGGTCAACATGACTGACATAAAATCATCTCAAAAAGCATTATTCCTGCGAAAGGAAACACTNAAACGNGGAATTGAGTTGCTGTTTTACGCTTATCGTGATTTTACNANNGAAGCTGATNCTATTTTATTTGAACTAGGTTTAGGACGAGCTCATCACCGTGTNATATACTTCGTTGGAAAGAATCCTGGTATGACAGTGAGTGATCTTCTAAATATTTTAAGGATAACAAAACAAAGCCTTTCTCGGGTATTATCTCATCTTATATCGGAGGGTTATATTTATCAGAAAATTGGAAGTGAAGATAAACGGCAACGTTTATTATTTCTCACATCAAAAGGTAGTGCATTAGAAACAAGACTTACAGATATCCAATGCACTAGGTTTGCTAATGCCTATTTACAGTCTGGCGCAAGCGATGTTTCTGGTTTTGAGCAAGTCTTAAATGCTTTACTAGATAAACAAAAAAAACCTATTACGAGAAACAGTGCTAATAGAGATGGGTGAACTTTTAGAACCAGCAGCCCATGTTTTGGTAGTCGACGATGATCAACGATTATTAGAATTGCTCAAAAGATTTTTAGAAGAAAGTGGGTTTTGGGTAACTGGCGCAAGTAATACTGACCAGGCCGACTCTTACATGAATAGCATCCACTTCGATTTACTGGTTATTGATATTATGATGCCCGGTACGACTGGAATCGAATGGCTCTTTGAATTGAGAAAGAAAACATCTGTGCCAGCAATTTTTCTTACTGCCCTTGGTGAAACTGAAGACAGAATAGAAGGCCTTTCTGCAGGAGCAGATGANTACCTTTCCAAGCCATTTGAGCCAAGAGAACTCGTTCTTCGTATAAGGAGGATTCTTGAAACGTCTCTGACCTCACCTTCGGGCCATAGTGAAATAATATTTGGAAATTTTGTTTTCAACCTTAAGACGAAAAAATTATCCAACAAAAAAATACAAGTGTATTTGACAACTTCTGAACAGGATTTGCTAAGCTGTTTTGCAAAAAATCCAAACAAAACTCTTTCTAGGGAGAATTTGATAGATTTATTAGAGGGACGTATGCAGGGTAGATCAATCGATGTTGCGATAGCGAGATTGCGGTTAAAATTTGAAAGTGACCCAAAAAAACCTCACTTTCTGATGACAGTAAGACATCTTGGTTGGAAACTACAAATCGATAAATTAATTGGTTAAAGACTAATAGCTAGGTAACAATTATTCAACACAGTAAAAACTATTTAATTGGAATGTGTGGATGCAGTTAAGACAATATTTGCCAAAAACGTTATTCAATCGCTTAGTAGCAATTATTTTGGTCCCGATGTTTCTAGTACAAATTATTACTGTACTAATCTTTTTCGAACGTCATTGGGATTCCGTTACAAGGCAAATGGCGGATGCACTGGCAAGTGAAATAAAATTATTGATTGAAAGATTATCTTCTGAACCATCAACAAAAGAAATTTCTGACCTTCAGATTTATGCACACAAATATTTCAAATTCAATGTTGATTTTGTTAAGAATGCAAAGTTGGTCAGTAAGGATATTGCGACAAATACCAACTACACAGCCTTCGCATTTAAGCGAGCGATGAATTCACGTACAAATTACCTATGGACAGCGGCTTTTAATCAGAATAATGATAAGATTTTTATAGATATACAATTTCCTAANGGAATNCTTACCATTAAAGTTGGGAAAAAGCGTCTTTTTAGTTCTACAAGCTTGCTTTTTATTGGATGGACTATTGGCAGTTCGCTNATTTTATTCTTAATCGCCCTTTTNTTTATACAAGGTCAGGTAAAACCAATTCTTCGNCTTGCTGTAGCTGCAAGACAACTNGGGCTTGGAAGGGACATAACAAATTCTTTTCATTTAGAAGGCGCAAGAGAAATAAGAGCTGCAGGCCGNGCNTTNCAAGCAATGAGACATCGTATAAAACGTCACCTCAATGAGCGAACAACTATGTTAGCTGGTGTCAGTCATGATTTGAGAACACCGTTAACAAGGATGCGACTGCAATTAGAATTGCTAAAGAAAACACCTGAAATTGAAGAATTAACAAAAGACATAGCAGAGATGGAAGCTATGATTGAGGCATATCTTGCGTTTTCAAGAGGAGAAGCATCAGACCCACCNCATTTAGGTGATATAAGGCAGCTTTTGCGAGATATTACCGAGCAATTGCAAAAAACTTATCCCGAACGTCTAACGCTAATTCTTAATGAAGATGAAATTCCTACCTTCCCTATTCGTGCACCCTCTCTTCGTCGTGCCTTAATGAACATCCTTGAGAATGCACTGCGATATGCTTTTAATGCTGAAATAAGAGTTCGGCGAATAGAGGATACGGTTTTAATTCAGATAGATGATGACGGGCCAGGTATACCACATGAAAAAAGAACTGATGCTGTCCTTCCATTCAAAAGATTAGAGGCATCTAGAAACCAGAAAACAGGGGGTACAGGTCTTGGCCTTTCGATTGCGAGTGATATAATTTTGAGTCATGGGGGACAATTAAATTTGCTGGAGTCGCCTAAAGGAGGTCTTCGTGTTCGTATTATTTTACCGATATAGATGAGCTATTACTTTGGATTAATAAAGCCGTACACCGTTTTCAACCATAACCTCTGGCGTTACTAACACAACATGACCGTTTTTGTTTGGAACACCTAAAGTTAATACTTCTGATATAAATGGACCAATCTGGCGAGGTGGGAAATTTATTACTGCTAAAATCTGCTTTCCAATCAAACTCTTTTTATCATATAGATCAGTTATCTGAGCAGATGATTTCTTATTTCCCAAATGACCAAAATTTATTTCTAGCTTGAATGCTGGTTTACGCGCTTCATGGAATTCTTGAACCTTTATTATGGTGCCAGCCCGAATATCTATATCTAAAAATTGCTTAAAATCTGCCATCTTTTATAACTCTATACTTTAGATTATGGGGCTTGAGACTTACGCATTTAGTTATTCTTGTCAGCGTTTTATTCATAACGAGAGCCTTCGAATAATCTGAAACTTTCTGCTATTTCAATTGCCTGACTCAAATTATTGTCAACTTCTCTAAATGTTGTGGCAAGACCATCGCTTTCATCTTTAAACCAAACCAAACTTGTTTTAAGTAATAGGCCAATTAATCCATTAATACGCATAGAACGACGCACGGCAGCAATTGGGTGGTCTTTTTTCTTATCTCCTGAAATAGTTAAAATCTTATCGCAAAGATGATAGGCAGAAATTGTTATCAAGATGCCAAATTGAAAATCCTTCAAAGCCCATTTATGCATGCGCTGAAAAATAGAGCGCTTGTCCGCAAAAGCTTCCAAAATCGACATTAATGTCTCAAGTACTTTTTCTCGCGTAGACGCTTCTAAATCTTTCGAAAAATCTGCTGTAAGACTTATGAATATTTCACTTACCCGCGCATTAAACCAATACAAAAACAATTCGTTAACATTACGAAAAACAGACCTAACCAAATCAGCATCCATATTTAGATCTGCTGATAACTGGTCTAGTGAAATAGCTGATAAATCGTTTGTTTGATGAAGTCTTGTTATGAGAGCTTCTGAAAGGCATTCTTTTAAATTCTCTATCCCTTGGTAATTGTTTTCCAAAACACTCTCACTATCGATAAAAATAATCTTTTGTATTATGAAAATAACGCTTTATTTTAGTTTGGCAAGGCTAACTCACCGAGCTCGCGACTTCTTTTTTCTGCCTTCTGCATGGCCGTTAGAATGAGATTAAGAAAGCAATCTTCTTCCATCAACACTGATATAGCAGCTGCAGTGGTGCCACCTTTGCTTGTTACATTCTCTCGTAAGGTTGATGAATCTGATGGATCTTGTGTCAGAAGCATACCTGACCCAAAAACTGTTTCCCTAGCTAATTTTCTTGAAAGTTCCTCAGGAATGCCTAACTTTTTACCCGCAAGTTGCATTGCTTCCGCCAAAAGAAAAACATATGCAGGCCCAGACCCTGAAAGAGCAGTTACCGCATCCATCATCTCCTCATTTGGGAGCATAATGACCTCTCCCACTGACTTTAGTAAATCAACACAATATTCTGTTTTTTGTTTTGGTATCTCTTCATCTGCATAAATTGCGGTTATTCCGGCACCAACAGAAGCAGGAGTATTTGGCATTGCGCGCACAATCTGTTTGGTTCCATTTAAGTGTTCCTGCAACCAATGAGAGGACAGTCCAGCAGCAATTGANAGAAAAACAACATTTTCATTATTAATTTTTGAGAAAGGTGCTATTGCATCGAGCATCACCTGTGGTTTAACAGCCAATACTGCAAAATCAATGGGTGTAGTGTCTTGTTTTATTAACTGTTCGAGTGAAGCATAATAGGTAATCAAGTCTAACGCTTCGAGTTCGGCACTTATACCAGCTGGTTCGATAATACTTATACGCTTAAAATTTTCTTTTTGATTGAGCCAACCCTCTAATAATGCAGACCCCATTTTACCACAACCGAGTAANACAAGATGCTGACTACGCTCCCATTTTNGTTGATTTTGAGTTTTTTGCNTTAGTGCGTTAGTTGTCATATTTTNTTANANACATCAAGCATGCCCATGACTTTGTATCATACCNAAGGTTACAATATCTCGCGCAGCATACGGACCATTTAAAACTTGATAAATAGTAGGGAAGGCCTGCTCTGCCTCTCCTAGAACAATTTCGATTACATCCTCTATTTGCTCAGGTGACGCNCCACCTGCTCCTCGCAACATAAGTTTATGTCTAACNTTTATGGTATTCGTGCGCTCACACGCAACAAAATGACCAAGCCAAAGATCTTGGTTCAATAATGAAGTTAACATTGTTACTTCNGATAACTGNATTTTATCAAAAGTGATATCAAGATTACAACTCACGTCGAGAGTTTCTTCACTTTCAAACCATTCAATATGCAACTGATGTTGCCCCCACCTACCTGGAACATCTGCAATTAGTTCATTTACGTTATTGCGATGCAAAAACCATTCTCGCTGTTTTACAAACCGCATTACTAAGTCTATTGGCTTGGCGTCTATAAAATCTGAAATATCCAATTCACTNTNCCCAANATAAANTNATTCATTCAGCGNTNTTCTTTTCAAAAATATTGANCCCNATAAATTTTCTAAATTTAACAAAAGACGTTNANGACAAGCAACACAATATTTAGTATGTGCCTTTTNGANTTNATACATATTGTAGTATGTTTAGANGAATTTCACTTATTTTTCAATANGTCGCAAAAGATAATTAATATTAATTTTTTCTTTTAGATATTTTCTTCGATACTGTTGATTTTTGCTTTTTGACTTTTTTAGTATTCTCTATCGTGATTTCCAGCAGTTCGATTCGTGAAATCAGACTCTCCAATCTTGTTGTAAGTGCTTCAAAGTCTTCATAGGTAACTAAATTAGACTCATTTTGTTTGCGCTGGTCACGTGCATTTATAATGTTCTTTACTTCTAACCTCATTTCATCAGCGAGTGATGCTGCACCTTGAGCCATTTTACTTAAGTCTGAAAAAATTGTTGAACGGTTTTTCATTTTTTCCTCACTAAAATAGCTACCTTTTGTTTGCATAAGAAATCAAATATAAAATTAATACGTCTTTGACCTTAAGGCAATAGGGCGATAGAAGACAAAAAGAACGTTTTTAAAAAACTTAGGCAAAAATGATTAAGTTAAAATTTAACTTATATGGATTAGAAGAATGACTGAGCAATGGTTTGCATTTCCTGTTATAAATGAAATAGCCATAGAAATAGGCCCGATAGCAATTAGATGGTATGCCCTTGCTTATCTAGCTGGAATATTCACTACGATGCTCTTAATGAACCGAGAGGCAAAAAAAGTTAGTTCTGCATTTGAGCCAGAAGACATTACCAGACTTACAAATTTTTGCGTNATNGGNATNATAATTGGAGGACGACTTGGTTTNGTTTTATTTTACAATTTTGATTTTTATATATCGAACCCCATTGAAATTTTTAAAGTATGGAATGGTGGCATGTCTTTTCATGGTGGCTTACTCGGAGTGATAATTGCAACTATTTTAACGGTNAGAAAAACAAAAATACCTATTTTTCAGTTATCAGACTTACTAGCATGCTTGGCGCCGATTGGATTATTTTTGGGAAGGATTGCAAATTTNATCAACGGCGAATTATACGGACGAATAACAACTCATCCGATTGGTATTATTTTTCCAACAGGTGGTCCGCTACCCCGGCATCCAAGCCAACTTTACGAGGCTGTTTTGGAAGGTTTATTAATATTTATAATTCTTAATGGTATGAGGATATTAAACCCGAAATTACCAAGCGGCTTAATAACAGGGATGTTTTTTCTTTTATACGGCTTATCAAGGATAATAGTAGAATTTGTGAGAGAACCAGATAAACATATCGGNTTTTTAGGAAGTATAGGTACAATTCAAATTACCACTGGCCAATTATTAACTGCCCCAATGATACTAATTGGNGGTATTNTGATCTATTTTAGTTTAAAACGTAATTTCGACTCTAGGTGAACCCCAGTGAATAACGCAAAATTTCGTGATTGGGTGAAAAAAGAAATTTTAAGTTCAGGTCCTATTTCTCTTTCTAATGCGATGGGGGCTGCACTAACACATAAAGATTTTGGTTATTACCANTCAAAAAAAATAATAGGTANTAAAGGAGATTTCATAACTGGTCCTGAGATAAGTCAAATCTATGGCGAATTAATTGGAGCATTTCTTGGCTACATTTGGGAACATTCAGGAGAACCATCTGATAGCCTATTATGCGAATTTGGTCCAGGTCTTGGCACACTGAGTGCAGATATTAACAGGGCATTAAGACAAATTTATCCAAATTTTTCATGTTCACCTCTCCACTTGATCGAAACAAGCAAATCTTTTCGAAAAATACAGAAAACNAAACTTAANAAACAATCGGTTTATTGGCATGAAGATTTTAAGAAAATACCAAAAAATCCAGTGTTTGCAGTTGCAAATGAATTTTTTGATGCCCTTGGAGTAGACCAAGCAATCTTTGATGGTATAAATTGGCGACAAAGACTATTAAATTTTAGCTCTAAATTTGAATATGTAGCTGGACCAATTTTAAATGAAACACAATTAAAACACTTTGATGCAAACCACATTAAAAATCCAGATAAGGGAACTATAATTGAATATTGTCCAAAATCAGAACAGATTATAACTGAAGTTGCTCTTCATATTAAGCAGTTTGGTGGCGTTTTATTNATTATCGATTATGGAAAAACTAACCAGATTGGGGATACTATTCAGGCAGTTTTAAATCATAAACCTGCAGAACCATGGTCATCAGCNGGGGANGCAGATATATCNCACTGGGTGGATTTTAAATCAATTNAAAGGACAGTAGAGAAAGTNGGTGCTAGGTTTATTGGGCCCGTATCACAATCGCATTTTTTGANACAGATTGGTATTAAGCAAAGAGCACAAAATTTATCACAAATAGATAATCCTNGACATAATAGAGCTATTTTTGCTGCTGTAGATAGGTTGATTTCTCCTGCTCATATGGGAAACATTTTCCAAGTTGGGTTAATCACCCCTATTGGCAAAGGTTTTCCACCTGGCTTTAAAGTTTAAAATCTATCACGTATGTTTAACTTAAATTAATGATAAAAAGGTGAAAAAATGTTTCCTTATCAGCTCCATGAATCTTTTACTGGCGCTGCCTATTACAAGCATGAACTTTTATCCTCAGATATGTTGATGCATGGATTTTTTACCCGAAAAGGTGGTTGTTCGACTGGAGAGTTCTCAGGATTAAATTGCTCTTTAAATTCTGGCGATTTGTTCGATAATGTAAATCGAAACAGACAATTAATTAAAAAAAGTTTGGCCCATCAGAGGTATCAATTAATTACTCTAAATCAGGTGCATGGAAATGAAGTAATTATTATTGATACGGGAAATATTGAAAATGCTAAACATCCTGCTTCTGGATATAAAGCTGATGGTATTGTTACCAAGAAGAAAAATATTCTTCTCGGGATACTAACAGCAGATTGTGCTCCAATTTTAATGGCAGATTATAATGCAGGAGTTATAGGTGCATGCCATGCAGGCTGGAAAGGCGCTATTTCAGGGATTATCGAAAATACAGTTCTTGAAATGTGTAAAATCGGCGCAAAAACAAAAGATATATTTTGTGTNATTGGTCCTTCAATTGAACAAAAAAGCTATGAAGTTAGCGCTGATTTCAGAGAAAAAATTTTAGACCTAAATCCATTTGCGCTAAACTTATTTTCTCCAGATACAAAAAAAGAAAATGATACGTCTTATGGAAAGTTCTTTTTTGATTTACAAGGCTTCTGTGCGACATTGCTTAAGCGAGCAGACATTAATCATTATAGAAGTATTAATATTGATACTTATCAGAATCACGAATTATTTTATAGCTATCGTTCATCTTCCCATAAAGGTGAATCACTTTTTGGTAGACAAATTTCTGTAATTGGGATCAGGTAGAAATCTTTATGCCGCATTTATGGTTATTTTTACTATTTTGTTTTATTGGATTATTGGCATCCTGTTTTTTAGGGTAACATATAGATATTCTCCACTTGTCATTATGCTGCACGGTTGTTAAACAAATGTACTCTCAAATTTTCATAGGTATGGTCTCATGAAGGTCTTATCATGNAACTCAAATCGGCCCCTTGCAGAAGCAATCGCAACATATCTTAATGTATCACTCACTCAAGCAGATGTCCGAAGGTTTGCGGATATGGAAGTATTTGTTGAGATACATGAGAATGTAAGAGGAGAAGATGTTTTTGTTATTCAATCAACCTCTTACCCTGCTAATGATAATATCATGGAACTGTTAGTATGCTTAGACGCACTTCGTCGTGGTTCCGCGAGACGTGTAACAGCCGTTTTACCATATTACGGATATGCAAGACAGGACAGAAAATCTGGGCCACGCACCCCCATTTCTGCCAAGCTTTTAGCTAATTTAATTACTTCAGCTGGTGCAGATAGAATTTTGACGATTGACTTACACGCAGCTCAAATTCAAGGTTTTTTTGATATTCCGGCAGATAATTTATACTCGGCACCTGTATTTAAAACAGATATCATCTCTCGTTATAATTCTAATGAACTGGTTGTTGTTTCACCTGATGTGGGAGGAGTAATTCGTGCCCGTGCCATTGCAAGCAGAATTGAGGCTGATCTTGCGATAATTGATAAAAGAAGACCCCGNGCAGGAATATCCGAAGTTATGAATATTATAGGTGATGTGTCAGGTCGGCATTGTATTATGGTAGATGATATTATTGACTCTGGTGGCACCTTATGCAATGCAGCGCAAGCTTTAATAGACGCCGGTGCAATCACTGTCGATGCCTATGTAACTCATGGGGTTCTATCAGGGGGAGCTGTTAGCAGAGTTGCATCCTCACCTTTAAATTCGCTTGTAACTACTGATTCAATTCAATCAACGGAGGCTATGCGTGTTGCAACAAATATCCGTCAAATAACCATAGCACCCCTCCTTGGAGAGGCAATAAGAAGAATACATGAAGAACGATCTGTGTCTTCTCTCTTTCAATAAAATTTAAAAATTTAATTTGGTTGATTTTTATATATTATTCTTGTTTTTTAGGCGTAAAATGCCTATCAACTCATTATCATGCACCCCTGGAGGCATGAAACTGACTGTGATAAGGAGAAAAATATGTCAGAAAATACATTGATTAGCGCAGATTTGCGTAATCGGGTTGGTAAGGGGTCCGCCCGTGCGGCACGCCGTGCAGGCAAAATTCCCGCTGTTATTTACGGCGACAAAAAACAACCAATTTCTATTGAGATCGAAGCGCGGATGATGCGTAAAATAATTAATGAACCTGGTATTTTTAGCCGTTTGCTTGATATTAATGTAGATAACGGAAAACATACTGTATTAATGCGCGATATACATTTTCACCCTGTAACCGATGACCCTATGCACTTTGATTTTCTGAGAGTTAGTCAATCAAGCACTGTTTCAGTTTCTGTAGGAGTTGAGTTTATTAACGAAGCAATTTGCCCTGCATTGAAAATAGGCGGAGTCTTGAATATTGTTCGCTACGAAGTTGAGTTAAATTGCTTGCCAACTTCCATTCCAGAAAAAATAATTGTTGATTTGTCAGAAGCAAAAATTGGGGATTCCATTCATATTAGTGCGGTTGAATTACCTGAGGGTGTAAGACCGACAATAACTGACCGTGACTTTACCATTGCAACTCTTCAGTCACCAGGTGGTGGAGTTAAAAACGAAGAAGATGAGGAAGTAGAAAGTACAGAATCTAGCGAAGAAACCGAAACAGAATAAAGATGTAAAAAACAAATTACCTAGAGGGGGCCATTATGGCCCCTTTGCTCTTTAACAGTTGAAAAAAGTAGAGATGGATTGGTCTCATGCTATTGTGGGTTGGTCTAGGAAATCCTGGCGAAAAATACCAGAAACAACGTCATAATATTGGTTTTATGATAGTTGAAAAAATTGCTTCTCAGCACTCATTCACTCCTTGGAAAAATAAGATGAAAGCAAGGATCTGTGAAGGAGAAATAGCTGGCCAAAAGATAATATTACTTAAGCCGCAATTATTTATTAATAAATCAGGCGAACCGCTATCACAAGTTGCTAGATTTTACAAAATATCATTAGATTCAATTTATGTATTCTATGACGATATTGACCTCAAACCTGGAAAAGTGAAAATTAAAAATGGAGGTGGCCATGGAGGCCACAATGGCATAAGAAATATAGACGAAAATATGGGAAAAAATTATTGGCGAATACGAACGGGTATTGGGAGACCTG
>FUFK010717715.1_pt1 | contig 15007 bp, 23 predicted proteins | sample 1021851 | NCBI WGS metagenome assembly FUFK01 (sample SAMEA51879418, study PRJEB19060) | metagenome | reverse complement strand
GCCCATTGCGGCGGTTACGCCCACGTCCTGCAGGTTCGCTGCGATATTGGATGTGCTGGCTCGGATCTGGCCAGCATTGTCGTTGACGGCCTTCCCTTGACGGTCCCACGCAGCAATATTGCGCTGGACCGCGACGAAGTTGCTGTTCAGCTTGCCGGTCAGGATATCGTAGCCGTCGCCGAGCCGGGCGAGCGAGGAAGCGCCGGCCGAAGCCGCAGCAGCTGACTTCTGAGCCGCATCTGCGGCGCGCGATGCGGCATTTGAGAACTGGCCCGCCTTTTCAGCAGTCCGCGCGTACCCATCCGCCATCCGAGCGATCGAGCCGGACTGGTTGCCGGCCGCCGCCGCTCGTTTTGAAGCCGTAGACAGGCGGTCGAGATCGTTCGCGGCCCGCACAACCTCGCTGCTATCGACGCGGAGAGAAAGGGCGGCGACATCCATCAGCGAGATCCCGCGAGCTGCGAGAACCGCGGCGGCGGGCCCGGGGTAACCTGCGGCTCGGACTTGTTCGCCTTCATGAGATAGACCTCATCCATTCGCCGGATGCAGAACTCGAAGAGTTCAGCGTCCTCGTAACCCATCCCCGCCGTGCGTTTCTCGATCTGGCTGTCGGGGATGGGACCGGTCCCGAAGCCTATTTGCCGTTCAGTCGAGAGCCTCCAGAAGTCGTCGAACCAGTCGCCAAACCCGTCGAGGATGTCAGGTGGATCGAGCTCGTCGGGTATCGCCGAACCATCACCGTCCGCCCTCTCCTTCGCTACCCGCCACTGTTCGCCGTGATCGAGCCACCAGCGGAGGGCTTCGGTGAGTTTCCCGCCGCTTCCACTGCAGTAGCCGCGATGCGCTCCGCGACTTGGTCCCCGGCCCACTCAACGCCGCGGCGCCAGGTGTCGCCGATGCCGAAATCGTCGTCTGCGGTCAGAACCAAGAGCGCCTTTTCCGGATCGTATTCGAGCGGCTTGCCGCCCTCCGTCACATCGCCCCGCCAGCCGAGCAGAATATGCTCTGCCAGAGCCGTACCGGACTTGACATGGAAGTCGACCATGCCCTGATCGGTGCGCAGCAGCTTGCCGCTGCGTCGGGCGAGACCCGCAGTCGCGACCTTGTACGGCTTGAAGTTCGTGCTGCGGACAAGCAGCTCGATCCCGTCCATGCCGGGGATGTCGTCGATCCACTCCCCGTCGTTGAGGTTCGCCTTCCTGTTGAGATTGCCGATATCCATGGTTGCTCTCGATCGGGTCGTTCGGGTCCAGGGACGGCGACAGACCCGATTGCCGCCGCCCCCAGCTGATTAGACTGTGACGATGTTGGTGTTCGGCTTGACGGTGTGCGTCGCCATGCGCGCCGTGTTGGCCTCGCCGCCGTTGTTGCTCGCCGACATTGCGAGGCCGTAGAACATCTCGGTCTGACCCACGGGCTGGCCGGTGGCCGTGATCGAGGTCGCGGTCGCAGCAAGCGTGGTAGCGATGCCGGCGCCGCCGGGTGTCGCAGACACGGTGAAGGTCGTCGGCGTCAGCCCGGCCTCGCGGACATAATAGACGGTATCGGGGCTGAGGCCGGTCGGTAGGTTGCCGCCAGTAGGCGTGAAGATGATCGGCGCATTGGGCTCAAGTCCATGACCGCCTGGCCATGTGACGACGCCGGGCGACGCGACGCTGATCGTGACCGCCCCTTCCATGGCGCAGTCGGCGCCCCATTCCACCTTGAACGCATAGTTTGCGCAGTCCGCCACCGCGGCATTCATGCGAATCTGGCCCGGGTCATTCGCGATCGGCGAGAACACGTTCTGCATCGCCTCGCTATTGGACGTGCCCTTGATCGTCACCGTGCGCTTGGCACCGATGAAGTTCTGGCTAATGGCCTCGCTGGCATCACCGAGCGAGCCCGCATTGGTCCAGCCCTGGACCTCAAGCCATTCAGACTCCTGTGCCGAGAAATCGGCCAATGCGACGGTGAGATCGGCGGGGAGCGCGACGCGCGTGCCGATGTAGAATTTGCTTCCCGCAATTGCCTGCAATGCCATGTCCCGGCGCTCCTCTTGCCCATGGACGGGCGGTGGGGTTACCGAACATTACCGATTATGGGCTGCATGCGCAATATTTGTGCGCGCTGGCGAATGATTTGTTCGTGAGAAGCACGCCGAGGTATTACCCCTGTCTACGTATTGTATATTTTAGTTGACAGCCACTCAACAAATGGATACTAAAATATCCATGCAGGTGATCGAAACAGCATTGTTCGCAGAGTGGCTTGGCGGTCTGCGCGATGTTGTGGCCCGCCGCGCCATTGTGAAGCGCCTGACTCGCCTCTCTGCAACGGGGCATTTCGGCGACGCGGCCCCGGTCGGCGATGGTGTGTCGGAGATGCGCTTCCATCTGGGGCCGGGATACAGGGTCTATTATGTGGTGCGCGATGGAGCAGTCATCCTTTGCGGTGGCGATAAGGCATCACAGGACAGGGACATCAAGAAGGCAAAGGAGATGGCGGCGCTACTGGAATGAGCGCCGCGTAGTAACTGAATGAGTCCAGGAGGGACATGTAACATGAGCATCGAAACCCGCACGTTCGACGCTGCAAACTATCTCAACGGCCCGGAGGACGAGGCTGATCTGCTCAGTGATGCGCTCGCTGATGGCGATCCTCGCTATGTCGCCGCCGCGCTTGGTGCCGTTGCACGCGCGCATGGCGGCATCAGCGAGCTCGCGCGCAATACCGGGCTGCATCGCCAAACGCTGCAAAAGGCGCTTAGCGAGAGCGGTAATCCAACCCTCGACACCGTGCTTAAGGTGCTAGACGCACTTGGCTTGCAAATGACGATCGAGCGGCGGGAACTCGAGGAGGCCTAAGCCCGCCGTCCCGCTCATCGAAGGCGAACCCATCGTGTCGAGTGACTGTCCTGCGATCGAACGCGTCCCGGCATGGGGCCAGGCCAGCGGCTCNACCGTCGCGTCGGTGTCGACCGCGCGCGCCAGACCTGGCGCCAGGATATGCACGCATCGGCGCATATTAGGCGATCGGCAGGCCTAGCTCTACGGCCTTCTGGCGGAGATAGCCTGTCGCCAGTTCGCCAATAAACTTGACCGTCCAGTTTCCAGCCTTCTCAGCGCCAGCCTTGGTCTTGCGCCAGATTTCGGGGTCACGAACCTTGTCCAGGAACTCATGCCCCGCCCAAGTAAGCTGGACACCAACCAATCCCGGCCCCTCCTCATCGCGGTAGGTTCGAGCTGTAATCAAACCCGCATCGATAAGAAGGCGGCCGTGTTCGACTATTTCGGACTTCGTGTAGCCATCAACAGCATTCAGCACGCGAGTCTTTGGAAGGGGGTCGGCCTCAACATGAAGCAGAATTTGGCGGGCAAGGTCCATGTCTCTCTTCATACTTCGCCCATACCGCTCGAAGCCATTCGGACCAAGCCCTAGATCGACGACCACAGCACCCGCACGACCGCGACCCGATACGCCCCATCGACATAGGGCTGCGGCGCGTCGGCATCCTGCGTCACCCTCAATCGCGATGGGCCATAGGTCATGCAGGTGTCGGCGGGGAAATGCGCCGCGATCTGGCCCTGAATCTCCCGCAACTGCACATGGCTGACGGCGCGCGCGATCGGCCACTGCACCGTCAACAACAGCGTGCCGGAACGGATATGGGGGACGCCTGACACGCTGCGCGACAGGCCGACGCGTACCGGCTCATTCGGTACATCGGACAGCAGGATGTACGGCGCCGGGCCGGTAGCGTCGGTGGGTGGAGTGAAAATCTCGCCAGGCTCGAACTTCGCCATTGCCGGGGCCGTCACCAGCGTATCGATGCGTCCCTTGAGCGCGAGCCAGTCAGTGGTCGGTACAGACGGCATTATCGTCCTCCAATCCTTTTGGCCTCTGCGGCAACGATCGCGGGCCACTTCGCCGCGGTCGCCTCCGCGAATCCGTAGCCAGCCTGATTGTAGTTGCGCCCCAAGCTATCGGTCCCGACGAACCCATAGTTCTGGCGCCGCGAGTATTTCGCCTGCCACCCGATGTAGATCGTGTCGCCGGGTTTGATATTCGCGATGCCGAGCGAATAGTCGCCGGTGGCGAGCCCCTCGATCACGCGCGGCGGCTCGTTGTCCACCACTACCGAGCGTGCCAGATTGCCTGTCTTCACTGGTACGCGTCCGCCATTCGGGATCGTGGTCGAAGCCTCCTTCGCCAGCGCCTGCACCGAATTGCGCAGCAGCGCGGTAAGGCCATCCGTGCTCAGGCCTGCCCAGTTCGAGGGGTCAACGCCCTCCCAGCCAGCCATTACGCGCCCTTCGCGGCCTTTTTCGGCGTTGGGTCAGCCTTCGGAGCCGCAGCGTCCCTGCGGTGATCAGCATCAGCGTCAATCATAATCGTGGTCCGGAGACCCTCGACGGTCGTCTCGACTGGCTCATCGAATCCCATTTTCTCGCGCAGCGTATCGACCGTCAGGCCCGCCGCTTCAGCCATCTTGCCGTGAAGCAGCAGGCTCCGGATCCTCTTGCAGTTCTGGCATGCCATCTTTCGTCTCCTTACCCGAGGCCGGCGGCCCAATCGATGTCGAAATCGGTGCCACACCGGCACGCTACGTTGTTCTTCGCGCCGCCTTCGGGATCATGGGCGTGCTTCATCAGGGAGCCGTCAGGCAGGAAGAACACGGCCTCCAATCCGACCACAGACTTGCCATTCATGGCGAGGTGCCAGTCGCGCGCATGATGCACGCCGCCGAGATGCCGCCACACCTTGGTCACGTCATCATCGGCGAGCCCGTCCTTATCGAGCGCCTGCTTGGTCGCCTCCGCGCGTGCCATCATCACGCCCTGCGCGGTCTCGGTGCGCGAGATGTCCTCGGCGCGGCGTGCCAGCAGGCGGTCGCTGTACTTCGCCGTCATCTCGTCGATCTTGTCGCGGGTCAGCGGGTTCGGCTTGCCCTTAACGATATCGGCAATAGCCTTCTTGATCGTGCGGTCGAAGCGCCGGTCCCGAAGCGTCATGCCGGTGCCCTCGACCCATTTGCCGTCGCTGAATCGGCCGAGCACCTTCGCCATCTCGTCAGGATCACCGCTGAGCAGCCGAGAGCGCATGCTCTCGACATAGCCGACCTGTGGGCCGGACAGGCCAATGATGCCACCTTCGCGCCGACCGCTGAGCGGGTTGATCCGCCCCGCGATATCGGTGGCGATGGTCTGCGGCCCCTCCCCGCGCGCGAAGCCTTCGGCAATGACGCGCCGCGCCGTCTCGATCTGCTCATCAACATAGCCGGTGACGCGCGTCGCTGCCTCGGTGCGGATGCGTGCCTCGGCGCGGGGATTCGTCATATCGAAGCGGAACTGAATACTTGAAGGCTCTGGCCCTTCCAGCGACGGCGCTGGCGGTGCCGGTGGGCGTGGCCAAGATGGCCCCGTCGGTGCAGTTTCCGGCGCACGACGGCGCGCTTCAGGGCTGGTATCGCGGAAGAATGCGACCCGCTCGTCGGTCAGCAGCCGCGAGACCTCTGCGCCGGCGCTCGCGAAAGCGGCTTGGCGCTCCACCACATAGCCGCTGAACACGCCTCTCTCGATGTTGAGAGCGTCGATCGCGGCGTCGGTGTCGCCGGAACGGAGCGCGGATAGCAGCCGGGGAAAGTTGATGCCCGCACGAAGCGTTGCGATGGCTGCAATGAACACTGCGGCGAGCGCTGGCGCCAACGAATCGATCAGACGCTGCAATTCCTCGGTCATCGCCGCACCAGGAATCGGACCGCGCAGACCGTCCCGGCCGCGGGGATGTTCTCGATCTTGAGGATAGTGACTGGTCTGGCGTCCAACTCAAGCACCTGCCCAGGCTCGTATTCACCATCCCATGGGGCGACGATGACCTGCAAGTCGGTGGCGACGACCTGGCCGCCGGTCTCGACGGGCGCGCCGATCAGTTCCTTCGATACGCCGCGCGCGGCGCCGTTTAGTACCGTGACTTGGCGTGACGGAGGTGCTGGCGGGTCCCATGGATTGGCGCCGGGCGCACCGGGAACATAGGCGACGAGCTGGATTGTCCCCTGCCCCAATCCGCCCTCGTCGGTGGGTGCGAGCAGATCGCGGGCGGCCTGCGCCATCTCGGCGTAGAAATCGCCCATCAGCAGCCCAGCGTCCACAAGAACGCGCCGTCGTTGGCATCGCAGATGAACTGCCCGAGCAGCCCGTCGATCATGCTGTCGATGAACGACGGGCCACCGCCAATCTCGGCCTTACCGTCGTCGAAGAACTCGCGCTCGATGACATCGACCTTCTGGCGTTTCACGCGAGCGCCGGCGGAAGCGGTGGCGCCGGTCAGGATTCCGGGGGTCTCGGCATCAAGCCACGCCGCCCGGTAGGCCGCGGTAACGACTGCTGGCGGGATGACATCGTCGGGAACGGGCGTGACGCACTTGACCGTCGCCCCGGTGCGCGGCCAGCCCAGTTCCTGCATTACGCCCCCGGTGCGCTGGCCGGTCCAGTATGCCTCGTATCCGTCGACATAGGCGCTGCCCCGCGCGCGCAGGACCGCAGGCGTGGGCGCATCAGCAGGCAGGGAGTACCCCTGCTCGGCAAGCCAGTCGGTGAAGCCTTCGTCGGTGCCGTAGCTGGCCACAGTCGCTCCTTACGAAAAGGGCCGCCGCCCTGATTGAGCAGCGGCCCCGTTGTGTCTCGATGCCAGCGCTCAAGCCTTGGCGGCTTCCTCGCGGGCGAGTTCGATCGCAGAAACGATGTCGGCGTTGGTCGCGCCTTCCTCGACTTCGACGTTCTCGGCCTTGGCGATTTCGAGCAACTCGGCCTTGTTCTTGCCGGTCAAGCCGGGAAGATCGTCGGTCTTGGAGCCGCCAGGGTTTCCGTTGCCGTCGCGGTCAAACGCTGCGAGCTTCGCGGTCAGCGCGGCCAACTGCTCATTTGCCGTCGCCAGATCGCCTTCCGCCTTCTCGGCGCGCTCGGTCAGCGCCTTGAGGTCCTCCGCATGCTCGCCACGCAGCTTGTCGATGAACTTCTGCGCCTCGGCGCGAACCTCTTCGCGAGCGGCGGTGACGCGCTCGTCATCGTCACCATTTAGTATGGCGACTGAGCCTTCTTCAGGCTCGACACCGACGACGACGGCGCGACCCTTCCAGCCGACAGGCATGTCGCCCTTGATGTCGAATTCGGTGCCGATGGCGAGTTCGCCCGTCGGGTTGTCCTTGGTCGGCGCGCCGTAGATGCCGGGGCCGGTGATGCGAATGCGCTTCGACATTTACGTGCTCCCGGGTCAGTCGAGATCGGTCGAGTAGAAGACGCCCGACCGATTGTTGAAATCGCCGCGGATCTCGATACCCATCGCATTCCACACTTCGAACTGGTAGTTCGCGCGGGGATTCAGGCGCGGCATGGCGACGGTCGAGGTGGCCATCGCGACCAGCGGCCGGATGAACTCGGCGCTCGGCACGAAGCCGAAGAACGCGTTGCCCGACAGCTCGAACGAGACGGCGATCTTGTTGATGCGGCGGTTCTTCGCCACAAACTCCATGATCGTGCCGCCCTTGAAGCCCTCGGCGCCGGAATAGGCCTTGTCCCATGCCCGCGCGATTTCCGGCGAGATGTAGAGGTTGACCTTGCCGGTGATGTAGTTGGCGTCGAGCATCGCGCCAAACGGACCGGAGAAGAACGCGTCGATCTGGTCGGCGGTCGCCGTGGTCAGGTCGATATTGGCGCCACCGCCGGCCGTGCCGAGGTTGATCGCCTTCGACAGCGGCGAGGTCCGGATGCCATAGGCGGTGTAGCCCTCGACCACGATCGAGGCGTCGCCGTCGAGGACGTACAGCGCGTTGTCGCGCCGGATCTTCGCAGTGATCGCCTCCTGGTCGTCCGCCAGCGCGTCGAAGTTCTCCGACTGGAGCGTGTTCCATTCCCGCCATTCGCGGCCATAGCCCGACGCGAAGATCGGGACCGGCGTGCCGCGATAGTCGTAGGTCACCTTGTCGAGGGTCACCGGGACCTGGCCGGACATGCTGCGCACGACGCGACCGGCATCGCCGGACACGCGGTTCAGGTGGACGAGTTTGCCGATGTTGACCGGCTTGGCCAGCGGCATCAGATCGGTCATCCAGACCTGGCCTTCGTCGGCACGCATGACGCGACGCGTGATGCCGTCGAGTTCGAGCCAGGCGTCGCGCGGGAGCACCGACGCCGCGTTGCCGATCGCGGCAAGGCCGTCTTCGGTCTGGTGGAAGTGCTCGCGGACGACGCTGAGTTCGCCCCACCATTCGCCGTGCTGGCGGGGGTGGTTCGCGATGAGCTGCTGATCGAAATAACGCATTGCGATGCCCCCTTACGAAGCGGCCGAGAGATACGACTGGCTGCCCGCCGGTCGGATCCGCAGCAGCTGCTCGCTGCCCGAGTTGTTGTTGTAGATCTCATCCGAGTAGGCGACGATCAGGTCGGACGTGCTCGCGATTCCGAGCGTGCCGTTCGCCGCCGGGGTAAGGGCGGTGCCGATGGCCGTGATATTCACGCCGTTCGCGATGCGGGCGGCGTAAAGCTCGTCGGACTGCATCTCGATTGCGACCGCAGTGCTATCCTGCGCCCAATCGGTGTCCACGCCCTTCATGGCGAGGTAATTGTCCTGGATGAGCAGGACCTGTCCAACCGTGGTGGCGCCGGCGAGCGCGAACTTGCCGGACGACATCACGGCGAGGCGGCCCGGCTTCAGCGCGACGTTTGCCAGCGCTTCACGGACCTGCGGCTTGTTCTTCTCGGTCGGGCCCAGGAAGATTTTGTTATAGCGCGCCATGGTCAGTCATCCCCCTTCGGAGCGGTGAACGCAGACTTCTCGCCGCCGGGCTTGAAGCCGTTGTTGACGCGGAACGCCGGGGCCTGCTGCTTGCCCTTTTCGAGCAGCGCGTTGAGCACCGGGGTGGTCGCCTCCTTGGCGACCGCCTCGTCGAGCAGGCCGGCTTCGACGACTTTGTTGACCAGGTCGAGGCGGTCAGCCTCGGCCTTTGCCTTGTCGGCCTCTGCCTGGGCAGCCAGCTGATCGGTCAGCGGCTTGAGCGCGTTGCCGACAGCGGTCGCGATCTTGTCATCGAGAACGGCGACGGCTTCGGTCAGCCCCTTCACCTCCCCCGAAAGTGCGTCGAACTGCGCCTTATCCATGGCTTCCTCGTCTGCGTTCAGGGCGTTGCCCGGTGTTGCCTCAGGCGTCGGGTCGCCCGTAAACATGTCCGTGATAGTTTTTTTGATGCGCTCGATCAACGAAAAACGTTCTTTTCTTTCAAGTCCGCGCAACATTCCTTCGATCGACCACCCGATGTCACGGTCGATGTCGTCCGCGAGCGTGCAGTTGATGACGTCGATCTGCTGGCCGTCGGCTGCCTTGCCGGCGTTCACCATGAGGCCAACGCCCTGCGCCGGAGTTGCGGCACCGTCCTCGCCGATCAGGATGGCGTCGTGGTCGAACACGATGTCGCTGGCCTCCCAATCGACGGCGTCATCGTTCTGCACCGCGGTCAGCAGCGCATAGAGGCCGGTCGACGAATGAATCGGCTCGCCCTTCTCGATCGCGGCGAGCACGGTCTTGCCGCCGTCGAGCTGGTTCGCGGTGGTGACGTCGATGACTTTGTCGACGAAGACGCGGCCATTCTCGCGGCGGACGTTGCGGTTCCAGGCACCGATCCAGCCGCGCGCCAGGCCCTCGGGGTCCTTGGCCGACACGAACGCGCCCTCGATGGTCGGGTGACCGAGCGGGGCCGGCGTGTTCTCCAGCGAGCCGAAAGCCTTAGCGATTTCGTCGGCCGGATAGCGGACGCGGTTCATCACGATGCCGTCGGGCATGGTGGCACTGGGCACGACGATGTAGTCGCGACCATCGCGGCGTTCGCGGCGGATTGCGCTGTTGTCGATCGCGTGGCGGACGTTGACGCGGACTTGCTTCACTTTTCAGACTCCCTGCGTTGGCGCTCGATCTGGCGCATTGCCCCGATCACCAAGGACCCAGTGATGTAGACCGACGCTGCCTCGGATTTGCCGGTCCACAAGGCGATGGCGGCCAACGCGAAAAGCGCCACCTGCGTCAGCCATCCCGACACCGGCTCGCGCTTCATTCCGCCACCTCATCACCCGGCACAGCCTCGACCGCCCCATCCTCAGCCGCCGCGCGCCGCCGCTCCTCACGCTCGCGCAGGTATTCGTCGAAACCCTCGACATCGTCGGTCGGCTTGTACCCGGCCTCTTCTCGGATCTCGTCGGGTAGGAAGACAGGCTCGCTTCCGGACTGCGAATTGATGGTCGACATCTTCTCGGCGCGGGCCAGCTTGTCGTCCGGCGTCGCCTCCAGCAGTGACGTCCAGCCCACGGTCCAGTCTTTCGCATCGAGCACGCCCCAAGCAACGAGCCGGTCGATGAACTCCTGGAGGATGGGCAGCACGCGGTTCTCGCGCCGCGACATGTTCGTCTCGGCCCACTCGGCCTTGTCCTCGGTGCTGGCCCGCTCGCCGGTGATGTTGCCGACGAGGATCTTGAACGGAATCTGCATCGATGCAGCGAACGACTGGACACACGGCTCCCAGAACTCTTTCGGCTGGGGCAGCGTGATCGTCATCGGCTTGGCCGAGAATCCACCGAGCATCAGGGCGTTGTCGAACCCGGCCTGGAATTGCTCGACCTTCTCGTTGAGCTGATCCTTGACGTCGTCGACGCTCGCCACGCCCATCCCGCGCTGGATGTCCTGGGGAGTGACGCCTTGCGGTGCCTCTATGATCGGCGCGCCGCGGGCCGACTTCCAGAACCCCTCGCCGCCCGCACCCTTGATCTTCTCGGCGTCGGACACGTCGTTGTAGCCGGGCTCAAGCGCGGACCGGCAATTCAAGGTGCCATCGTCGGACCAGATCAGGACGCGGTCGCGGTGGATGCGAACCTGGCATTTGCCGGTCGTCGTCTGGGCATTGCCGACGGCCTGCTCGTCGAACTGGAAGTAGGTCGGCTCGCCGTAGGTCTCACTGGTCTGGACCGTGTCCCATTCGACGACGGTAAGCTGACCCTGCCATGCGGGAATGATTCCGACGACATTTTCGATGCCGCGGGCGACACGATCGACCGGCTCGGAGAGCGGCTTGCCGTCGCGCAGCAGGATGATGGCGCCGGCATATTCGCCGACCATGCTGCGCCGGTCCGCCTCCATGAGCGAGCGCCAGACTTTCTTTCTCGTGAAGTGCTTGCGGATGGCCTCCTCGGCCTTGCTCTCCGCGGGCTTCTCGCTCTCCCATAGCGCGGGCGCGGTCTGCCAGGTCTTGCCGATGGTCTTGTCGACTGCGGCTGCGGCGAGACCTGAGCGGGTATAGAGCTTGTACGCTAGCTCGAACGTGATCTGGTCCGGCCAGCCATAGTCCTTGGCGTAGTCGTGCTTAGTGCTTAGGCCATAGGCGAACGGGAACATCCGCTGCAGTAGTGCGCGGCCACGATCATAGGCGTTCGCGATGATCGATGATTGCCCGGACATGGCACATCATTACGCGACGTCCGCCATATGCGCAATATTGTTGCGTCAAATGAACCAACTGGTCTTCAGAAGCGACACGATCTCGAACGCTCGAGACGTCGCATCCGCATCGTCGTCATGCTTCGCTGTCGGGAACCCTTCAAGGGCCGTGAACCACGGGTCGTTCCAGTCGCCGCGGAGAACATCGACGTTCCCCGCCTCCGCCTGAGCCGAAAACGGCCCGAACCGCGTGACCTTGTCGCCTGTCTCGGTCGAAGAGCGGACGGTGTAGCCCGCCAACATCTTCACCATCTGCGCGACCTGGCTCTTGCCGGCCTGACCGGGATCCTGCGGAAGTGATATTTCGACCTGTCCGCCATCCTGCGACGCGGTATTGAGGATGAACCTTTCGACGCCAGCGGGCGTGGTCTGAATCGTGCGCCGATCAGCGACGAGATATCGGCCCTCTGGCGTGCGGCCGACGAGAACCGCAGCGGTCGCGTCAGGATCTGGGTTCTCCGGCGTCGGCGGCGTGGCGGCCAAGTCGTAGCCGCGCCCGAACACTGTTCCTGCCGGGATAGCGTCAACCACCCGACACCACGACCGCTGGAAATACAGCCCGGCCGCCGGCCTGATCTTCCAGTTGCCGCCGAGCAGGCGCTCCCGCTCGACCAATGGCAGCGCCAGCAGCGACGCCATGTACCCAGGGTCAGCCGCCATCAGCGCCTTGTTGTCGGTCAGCTTGGCTGGGATGAAGGTCAGCGACTTCGGCGGGATCGGCACGCGCTCGCCCGCGTCGTTGAGCATGGTGAACTCGGCGAGGTCTTCGGGTTGGTCCGCCCACTTCAGGTCTTCGCCGACGCGGACGAACCAGCGCAGCACGCCGGAACGCTCCGGAATGGGCAATCCAGTGTCTTGATCGATCCACCACGCGATCAGCGTGGCGACCCAGCTATCGGCATCCGGATTACAGGTCGCGCGGATGTACGGACGGACCCCGCACATCGATCGGTTTCGGCTAACCAGATACCAGAACTGCACCGCGGTGAAGTGGGTCAGCTCGTCGAAGCAGATCAGCGGGATCTGCGCGCCCTGGTAGTTGAATCGGGTCTTATCGTGCTCGAGGTGCGCGAAGCTGACCGCGGCACCGCTCGGGAACTTCCACCACAGCTCATGCTCTTTCGGCTCGGCACCGATTTGCGGATAGAGGGTGGTGCTTTCGTCCCAGAGGCCGCCCTCGTTTCGGATCTGCACCGTGGACCGGCGGAAGAACACGGCACCGAAGCCCGGATTGCTGACATGGCGCAGCGGCTCCATGAGCAGGCCCCAGGTCTTACCGCCGCCGGCTGACCCGCCGTAGATGGCGATGTCGGCGGACGAGGATAGAAACTTGGTCTGGGGGCCGGGCTGCGGCTGAATCGTGGCTGCGGTGATCGCGGGTTGGATGGTGGCGGGGGCGGTCATTCGTCAGGGCGCTTGCCCCAATCCTCAAGCCTGGCGCGATCCGGCTCACGACGTTCGACAAAATAGATACGGATCAGCTGTTCGCGAGTCAGCTCCGTCTCGTCGGGACCGGCGCGGTTGCACGACACGATGTCATCGAAATCATAAGGCGGGCAAATGCAGCTCGTACCGTTGGCAACGGCGCGGGCGATGCGCCCATCGATCATTTTCAGCCCTTCCAATCCATATTGCTCCGCCACATGCTCGCGAAGTTCAGCCTCGGTCATGCCCACGGTCACCGGCGCATCAACGACAGTCGACCATTCGAGGAAAGCGCCGTCATGGTGAACGATGAACCTGCCCATCAAGAATCCCTCCCATTATCCGGCAGCGCGAAAATCGCCACGGCCGGCGCGGCAACGGGCAAGTCCTTCCCATCCTTGCCGGTCAACTCGCGCCGGTTCGTGTACGCGTTGCCCATCTCCTCCGCCGCCTGCTTGTGCAGGTCCGCCGCCAGCTTGAAGTTCTTCATCGCCTCAGCCTTCGCCGCCATGCGGTTCAGCGCGCGGACGCGAGTCGCCTTATTCGCGATCGGAATGTCGGTGACATTGTCGAGGAAAGCCTTGCGCGATTCCTCGAACAGGTTGCGCCACTTCTCGGACAAGTCCTTCCCCGCCACCTTGGTGGGGTCATAGGCGTGGACTGACTGGCGGCTGATCGTGACCCCGAACTCGTCTTTGACCGCGTCAGCGACCATGCTGGGGGTGTCGAATGCCGCAAGTGCTTGAATGATATACATTCTCACCGCGTCGGTCATCTGGTTCTCGGTCTCGGCCATAGTCAGTCTCCGTCAGGCCGCGCGCAGGCAGGTGCCGCAAGCACCCGCGATATCGGCCAGCGCGATCGCAGGGCCCATCGCAGCCGCATCGATCATCTCGCGGACCTGCGCATCGGCACCGTATCGGGCCACGACCCCGACAAACTCCTCGACGTCATGCCCCCGGATCGCGAATTTCGGTGCGCCGTCGCGGGTGAACTTCGGAGCGCCGTACTGGTCCCGCTCCTGTCCGCAATGGTACAGCTCATGCTCAACCAGTGCGCAGAACGAGGCGTCATCCATCTCTGCGGCCGCGGGTGCGAAGAAGGTCAGCAGGAAGTCCGGCACGGCCCCGAACCATTCCTCGATCTGGGCAATGGCACGGGCACGTGGCCATTTTCCCATCGCCATAGGCGGCATGATCTCTGCCTGCCCGATGACAAACCGCATGTGCCGGCTGTTCGCGCTGTTGGTCCAGAGCACGCCGAGTTCGGCCTGGTCGAGATGGGCATGGTCCGAATTGAACATCGGGCTGTCGGGGTCGAGGAATGTCGCGACGATCCATTCCCGCAGATCCTCCGCTGGGAGGAAGAGGTCGGGCACTGGCTCAAGCGCCGCCGCTGGGGGCATGGGGCGTGTCATCGGCTGATCGTGGCGCCGGCATAGCGCCCCTTCGCAATCACGGTGACCACGACGCCATCCCGAATGACGAGCCGCTCGCCATCCCGCCCGATCAGCACCGGAGCGCCAAAGGTGTCGGCAAGAGCCAGCGCTGGGCTGTTCATCTCGGCTCGAATGCGTTCGACATCGACGCCCTTCACCCGTTCCAGATACCGCAGCACGGCGTGGTCTGAGACGTCGGTCATGACCGCGGCCCCTCGATCTCGGCATAGTGCGTGACGTTGTTGAGCGGACGGCCGACGGGGTCGCACCATCCATCGCACCAGGTCCCGACGACGAGGCGACCGGCCCACAGCGGGACTTCGGGGGCGTCGCGGCGGTCTTCCGGGATTGCGGCGATGGGGTGCCAACGCTGCGCCAGTTCAGCTTCCGGGCTTGAGGCGTGCGCCAGTTGTCGGTGAGAGCCCCCCTTTAGGGGGGTCTCTCCGACTGGCGCAAAGCCCTCCGCTGCGCCAGTTGCGCTAGTCTGCGCCAGTTCGGTTTTCGAACTAGCGCACGTCATACCGTCACCCATGTCCCGACCTCCACGAACACCGCGGTCTTGCGATGCCCAACCTCGTTTTCGACCTCGCGCAGGACGTCGTTCTTGACCCACTGTTTGAGGATATTGCC
>FUFK010544920.1_pt1 | contig 15010 bp, 6 predicted proteins | sample 1021851 | NCBI WGS metagenome assembly FUFK01 (sample SAMEA51879418, study PRJEB19060) | metagenome | reverse complement strand
TATTAATAACGCCTTCTCTATCAGCTACACCTATAGTAGTGCTATTACTAACTGCTCCAGATGTTGTAGTTGTTGGCGCTGTCAATGTTAATTCTAAATCTGTAATTTCAACCGTATATCCAAAAACATCGTTTATTAAAGATTTACCATAACCACCTATTTTAATTGTATCTCCAGCTAAAGCTAATATTTGTTGATTATTAAACACTATATTTCCTGGTTGTACAGTAACAACACCTTTTGAAATAGTAGGTGTTTGATTGTTGTTATCTAAAGCTGGCACATAATTATTAGCTATTGTTGTTTCGTTTTCAGTGTCAGCATATAAAACCGTAGTATCAATATAATCACTAACAGTAGTGCTAGATGTTACGTTTGTGCCCGTAACTATCATACCTTTTGTTATATTTTTTAAATTATTTATTGGCCATCTATAATTTTTTTGTTTAAAGAAAGTTAAAGGCGCATTATCGCGAAACTGAATAGCTTGAGACATAGTAAAATCTGTATCCGTGCCACTAGTAGCAACTACTGTAACGGTTGTTAAACTTCTATTTACTTTAGAGCTAAATGTTAAAGTTGCGCCGTCTTCAAAAGCAGTAGCTTCACTAACGGTAAAACGTTTTGCATTACCACCTGTTCCTACAACTGTTACTGTTAATAAATTTGAATCTGAAAAAGTTGTTCCAGTAACTTGATCTCCAACAGCCATTAAGGTAGCTGCATCTTCATCTAGTGTTACAACTGTGCCATCAGCAATAGCACCATCAACCGTGCCTGTTGTTGTAGCTGTTGTTATTTTGTCTCCAACAGTAAGATTAGTACCAGCGCTACCATCCATTCTAACAACAGTGCCACTAGTAACAGCACCATCAACATCATCACCTGTAAAAGCTGCTGTAGCAGTTGGATATATGTTTTCTGTATAAATATCTTCTGGAGCACTACCAATAGTAGGCTCTAAAAAAGATAAAATTTCGTCATAAGTAGGTTGTTTTAAAATTCTATAAGCAGCTGTTGCGCCAGCTGTTGTTGTAAATGAAAATGCTGTTTTACTTAACGTTCCGCCTCTATCAACAGATATAGTTTGAGTACCAAAAGTACCAGCTACACCGCCAGTTAAAGAAAAACCAGTAAGAGTTAATGTTAAAGCAGTATACTGGTATATTACNTTNTGCATCATNAAAGAATTAGATCCAGTACTAGCGTTTATATTTAAACTACCATCAGGAAATCTAGCTTCTACATAATCAGCATGCTTAGTACCAGGTTTAGCATATAAATATATATCATATTGATCATCGTCAGTTATAGCAGGAAAGGTTATAGTACCAGAGTAAGACTTATTAACTAAAACATCTTCTAATCTAGTTTTAGCAACCTGAAAAGAATTAGTAGTAAAATTATAATAGTAACTATCTTCGTTTTTTATTTCTAATATAAATTCAGAGTTTATATCACCAACTATAGTAAACGTTCTTTTAGTTGTTCTAAAAGGTAAATCACTTAAATCTATAATAAATTCTTTTATAATTTTATCCATTTTTTATTTATTTACTACTTTCAGAAAACTCAGATCCAAAACTAAACAACTCTGCTTTTTCTTTAGAATCATTAACAAAATTAATACTAGCATAATAACCTAATAAACTAGTTGTATTTACTCTTTTATCTTTAACAAAAGATATATAATCTCCTGACGAAGGTAAATCTGAAGCGCTAGGATAAAAAACATCATCATAACGGACTGTTATATCAAACTCTTCAGTCAATTCGTTATACTCTATATCTATAACTTCACCTAACTTTTTAGTGTTTTGTAGTTTAGAAGAATTAAAACCACCAACACTTACACCACCACTTGTAAAATATATTATATCCCCAATTTGTAATGAAAAATTAACTTTTTTAAATGATAATATTGTGTTTTGATTTGCCATGTTTTTTTATTGTATTAATTTTAACCACCAATTACACTACCACTACTTAACCCGCCGCCACCTGCAGATTGAATACAACCAGACGTACCAGCTAAACAAGCACTAGGACTACCATAAGCGTCTGACGTGTTATAAAGCGGATGACAAGGACCAATTTGAGTACAACTTCCTCCACCGCTTATACAGGCAAATTTACTAGGTCCAACATTATAAGTGTTTGAACATGATCCATCATTCCAAGTAGCTAATGAATTATAATTACAATCTGCTGATTGTGTACAACCACCGATACAACCATCTCCTGTTTGTAATCCCTCCCATAAGTTACTTGATACAAGATCCACTGCGTAAGCATTATCTACCCAAGAACCTGTTGAATTAGTGGTTGGGTGAATAACATTATTAACAGGATCATTAGGATAAGATTGTGGGTTATTCATAATATCCGCACTATCCAAACCAATTAGCGTTGTAGTTTCTACAAAACCATTAACATCACATTGATAAGCAAGTACATCATAACAACATCCTGTACCATTACAACCACTACTACCTTGCACATGAGTTGGTTGTCCAGCGTTAGCGTTACCAGCAGGAAATTGATTTTGAGCTAGATTAACATCTACATAGTTAGTAGCAGTATCATCGTTAACACATCCGTACTGCTGACAACAAGACGTGTTACCATAGTTTGGATGAGCACCTTGTTGCGCTTGCTGCACAGGTATCGCGCCAACGCAATCAGGTAGAGAAACACCAACCCCAAGTCCTTGACCGTTAGGCGCATTTGGATCTAAACAGCCACTAGCGAGTGAAGAAACAGGTCCTGCACAACATTGACCTGTTAATGTTCCAGGTCCTGTACACTCATTACCAGGTGTATTATCACAACCTACAACACCACCATCACAAGGTGAAGCGGTTACATTAGCCGGTACACCAGCATTAAAGTTGCTAAAACCTGGATCTAAACAAGCGTAATAAGTAGCACTACCACAGAAAGTATATACTAATTGAAGTGGATTATTAAAATTATATTGAGTGGTAACAGCTGCCGTTGCAGGGTCTTGATAAAAACCAACTTGATTAATAGTATCGATGCTATAATTAACATCACCAGGTTCGCTACAAAAATTAAATTCGCAACTACCATCGTCTGTATTTGCTATCCCAACCCCTGGTCCTTGATAATTAGTAGCTGTTGTGGCAAAAATATAATTCCCGACGAAATTTTTTCTACCTACACAGCCATTTATAATTGGAACACAACTTCCATCATCAATATTAGCGTTAGGATCATAATTAAACATCACTGGATCTGTACACCCGTAATTAGCCATAACACAACTACCATTATCTATTATAGATCCTGGGTATAATAATTCGTAAGAAGCAGCGCTACTGCCAAAATCTGTTAAATTAGTTGAGTTTGGATCTGTACAACCATACCATTCACAACTACCATCTTCAACAGTTGGAGCTAACACAGGATCGTAATTATGCGCGGTTACATCTGTACAACCTATATTACCAGTTAAACATGAACCATCATCAACAGTTGCTAATGAATTATAATTTAACGCTGTTATATCTGTACAACCAAATACAGCACTAGGAGAGCTTGTGTTGTTTAAAATACCTAAACCTTGTATTGCAAAGCTACTTTGATCAAAAAGCGAACTATTGTCATCATTAATAATTACACTCATATTACCCGCAACTGCTACATCTTTTCCTTTTAAATAGCTAAACCACTTACCTTCTTTGTCTATAAAATCATTTACGCTACCTTTTTCTAAGTCTGTATGTATATTATCTACATACCAACCATCTCTTGAGGTTAAGTTAATATATTCTTCATCAGCAACATTAAAATTAATTTTAGAATTACTACCTTCATAATTTAAAGTATTAAAAGATTTTACAATACCAGGTGCGTCATTTAAAGAAGCAGTTACAGTTGAATTATTAAAAACACCATAAAAAGTATTTCTGTCTACACTTTCATCGTGATGTTTCCAAACCTTACCATTTAAAAAAGTGTAATATTCATTAGCACAACTAATAGCGTTTTCAGGAACAAAAGATTTAAAACTAACCCAGCCTCTTACATTTTCTTTATAAGATATAGTTTTTGATATATCATCTCCTTGCAAAGTGATATTATACTCTCCTTTTTTGTCATCATAACTACCAAATAAAGTTCTTGATATTTTTAAATTATCTTTAAACCAATCACTCATACCAGCGTCAGATATAGGAGTTAAACCATCTCTTGAAAGTCTAATAACTTTACCTCTTACTTTATCTGTAAAATATGCTCTAAATGATTCTGAAGCAAAAGATTCTGGGTTTTTAGATATACCAAATTCACTGGAATAAGGCGTTGCTGATCCTAAAACGTTTTTAGTAGCAGTTAAATTAGTACTACCATCAGCATTAAACAAAGCATCTTTATTTGCTAATATTTTTAAAACTCTATCTTCACATAAAGCTAATAAATCTCCATTTTGACCCCAACCAGCATGTAGTTTTTGTATACTACCATAACTAGGATTTATTTCTTTTGTAATATTTTCAGCTTGAACAAATTGATTTAAATTATTAACTCCAGAGTTAGAGTTATATATACCAGAGTATATTAAACCATATTTTCTTTGTTCTACCTCATAACCCTCTTCAAGTGTGGTAGATGCTCTAGGGCCTTTATCTATAGATGGTGAGTTAAAAGCATCTCTTATAGAACTAGATTCTACTCCATTACCAAAAGAATAACAATTATGCCAACCTAAACCATATGTATTGTTTTTTATATTAGGATTTACACGAAAAGACTTACTATGTGTTACTGTAGCCGTAGCACCTGTTGATGGTATCACTAAAGAATTTGTTTCAGCGTCTATTAAACCAGCAAATTTAGCTGTGGTATAACTACCATCTGGCCTTGAAAACTTTATTATATTAGAAACGTTTATATAGTCTTGAACAACTTCTGAGTCTAATTTAACTATGTTATCAGACCAGCTTATGACTTTAGCAGGCTCACTTGAAGATGCTTGTAATATAGGATTTGGAAAACCACCAACTTCAGTTGTTGTAACCGCAGATCCAACAGGCGCGAAATTATATCCACTTGTTTTAGTAAAAATAATAGGTAAAGTATCACTTATTTCGTGGAAAATATTTAAATCTGCACTATCTTTAGGTTCTGTTTCAAAAACTGCTGGGTCTTCTGGAAACTCAGTNTCATTATCATTTATAATAAATTCTTTTTGAACAATTTCTATAGGACAATTTACAGCTCTTGTATCATCACCATCTACATATGTATTAGAAATACTTAATTTATCAGCAGCGGTTGGGGATGCGAGAGCTCTAGGATTAGCTATAGGATCATAACCAATAGCACCAGCACCATCAGTACCTATCACTCCACCATCAGGCGCTCTTAATGTTATTCTATAAGTTATTCTTCTATTAAAATGTGCATAGTTTTGCCAAACTTCAGCTAGTTTTACTCGAGTCAAGTAGTCAGGATTGGCAGGATCATTTACTGAATTTCCTTGGTTATCAGTCAAGTCTAAGTTAAAACTNGGATATTCATTTTTATCATGTAAAGCTTCAGCGTAATTAATTTTATATACTTTTTTAACGTCTGTTATTTCATAAACAATTTTATTTGGATCATTTGTAAATCTTAAAAATTTACCTGGTATTAATTGTTTCGCAAAAATATCTGCTTCTGCTTCAGCAACACTATGGTGTGTACCTTTTATTTTAAAATAATCTTGCCAATTGTCACCTAAATAACCTGGNTCTACATTATAATTAGGATTTATAAATCTACTTTCTAAATTATTCATAAGAGTAGGTGACATGTTTATTTGACTAAAATCTCCTTCATGAAAGTCTTTAACAGATCCAATAACACCACCGCCTACTACACCACTTATAGGTTTATAATTTTTTCCAGTTGAAATATAAGATAAGTCTATTGTAAAATCAGTTATACCGTTACCTGTTGTGTGATAATTATAAATTGACGTGTCATCTCCTTTTCCTAATCCATTTCCATATCCACCGTTATAACCCGGATAGTTTTCCCATGTAGAGTTTCTTTGATGAGATATAGAAGTTTTGTTCGAGCTAAGATAGTTATAACCACTATAGTTTACAGTGCCTAATCTAGGAGAAANATTANATGNANTTCCGNAAGTTGGAGTTCTATAAGCTGTTTCATATCTTTTATTAAAACCATGTCTACCCCAAAGTTGTTCTTCACCAGCTGCAAACGCTTCATCTATAACCCATCTTGATTTATTATCTAAATCATTTAACTGGTTGTTTATTCTTCTCCAAGTCTCATGACCCCAATAAACGTTTTCATCGTAAGGTGTTTCAGGTTTTTCATTGTGAGACCAAGTTCCAGCATTAACAGCTGGATTAGGATAAAACCAACTAAAATTACTACTACCAAAAATTCCAGATGACGCACTAGGATTATTATAAATACTAGCTGTATTTGTATGTGCAGTAGGCGCTACACCATTAAAACCATTATTATTTATATGATTTATAGTGGCGTTATGACTTATTTTAGCTGCTAATGCTGATCCACCAAAAGGAGTTGTTAACCCAGCAGTAAAACCAGGCACTTCGTAAGAATAATCTTTTATATAACCACACTCGGCTTTAGCAACAACTCTATAATCTTCTATTCCTGGTTGAACTATAACTCTATCAATATATTCATCTCTAAGTATTTTTACAAAAAACCTTCCTTGAAATACAGATCTGTTTTGCACTATTTCTTGTGCTATTTCTAAAACTAAATAACTACTATAACCACCACCACCTCTAAGTTCTCTAACTGAATCTACGCCTGACGGTTGGTTTCCAGATGAAATATTTCTTAATAAATTTGGATTACCGTCAATACCCGCTGGATTAGCATCTCTATCATAAGTAAAAAGCGCATCGTCACCTAGTTTCTTTTTAAGTTTTATAATATATTTATTTTCTTCTCCTAATGGTCTATTGCTAAAAGCTGAATCATCTGTTACTTCAGTTCTAACAACACTATCTACTTCATACCAATTAGTTTCATCTACAGTTTCAAAACCTACAGTTTTTGCTTTTATTTTTATATATAAAGGACTGTTAATAGACTGACCACCACCACCACCAATAGAGTTAATAGTGTTATCTGCATCTGGAGAATTATGCCTTTTGTGAAAGTTATCTAATAGAGTACGCCTCATGATATTAGCGTTTAGATATATAGTATCTTGACCTTCAACTGGCAAACCATTTTCAAACACAGGGTCTTCTCCAGCTCTAACAGTATCGCTGGCGCCTACAAAAAGTCTACTATTACCAGTTGTTGTTACACCATCAGGCAAACTACCATCTGATAATATTTCGTTTGATTGAGTACCTATAACAACTTTTCTAGTTTTTATATATTCTGGTGCTTCGTTTTTAACGTCAACAACTCTGTATTGTTCTAAAGTAGTTTCAGCAGCACTACTATTATATGCTTTTTTAAGAAACAACGTGGTATCTAAATCAATTTTGTTTCTATCATTAGAAGAAAAAGAAAGCCAAATATTACCATCTTCAGCATCAAAATATCTATCTAAAGCTAAGTTATGGTATTTAGTAGAAACTTCTTTTATATAAAATTTTTGATATGTAGCCCAACTAGGTGGATCATTATTTAATTTTACTTCTATTTGATTATTAGAACTAGAATCTATTTTACTTATAGATTTAGCGCCACTTAAATCTGTTAAAACAGGTGTTTGTCTATTATATTCATCAGTATATACAACACCTAATTGATAATTTCTTAAAGATTTTATAGATTTATAATCTCCAATATTTCTATTTTTTAAATTAAAAGTAAAAGAAACTCTAGTATNNTCAAGGTTGTAATTTTGNTCNTAATTACCATATATAATTCTATTACCTGAAACATCTTGAGCTAACGCTCTTTTTGGNACGTTNTCAAACNCTCTTAATAATTGNTTTGAAGCAACTAAAGATTTAATTGTTTCTTGTTTTATTTTNTANGAATTATCAAACCAGTATTGNTCNCTAGGTTTTATTTCNTCAACTATGTAAACGTTTGGAGAATCAGATTCTTTATATAATATATCTATTTGCTTTACATCTTCTGGAATATTACCAGGAACTATTTGTTTTATNGTTAGTTCTCTAAGTTTATTCTCCATACCTAAATTATAACCTGAGTTAGGTTTAAAATCAAAATCTCCAGCCATAAAAGCTGGTTCAGAAAAAGGTCCAAAAGAAGAATATTCATTATCTTTATANTTAAACCTAAAAGCAAATCTTGGAAATTTTAATTTGTATAATTTATCATAAGTATTATCTAAATCACATCCATAAAGAGTGCTACTAAAATCAAAATTTTCATCTATACTAAGAATACTACATATAAATGTGCTACTAGAAGATATTTCAGTAATCACAACTCTTACATTATAATCAGTTATAGGAAAACTAATTTCTGTATCAAAAGATTTTAAAAATAAAATATCACCTATTTCATAGTTTAAAGGCACTGCGCCAGAAGGAGATATAGTTAGTGTTACTTCACTATTATTATCTATACCCGTAAAATCATTATTTGGATTACCATTAACCTCTGTGAGTTCGCCATAGCTATTTCCTAATCTTTCGCCAACCATTTCTAAAGCAGGTGCATACATTGGTGGCGTTTTAATAACAGTTATATGTTTTTCTTCAACAGGTACATTATCAGCATAACCAATACTTTGAGAAGGATTAATTAGTCTAGTTTGATTTAAAGGAAAAGGATATTGTATAGTACCTTCTATACTGGAATTAATATTTATTTTTTTTGGTTCTGTTCTATTATCAGTCCAAAATAACATATCATCAACAATATTTATACCAGTTATAATTTGACCGTGTTGATAGTTTAAAACTCTAGGGTTTTTAAATAATAAAGCTTGATATGAACTTAAACTACTTTCAAACCCACTAGATAAAATTAAATCTGTATTTAAAAAAACTTTATTTTCACCAGGTATAAGGATTTGTCCATATTCTGGAACCGCGACACCATTTATAAATCCACCAATTTGAAAAGGTGTAACAGGGTTTCCATTTAAATCTTCAACTGTAACAGAATTATCTACAGGATTAATATTATTTATTTTGCAATTGAGAAGACCACCCACTTGATTACTTATTGGAACTATGTTTATAATATCACCTACAGCAAAATTATTAACATCATAACTTATATTTCCGGTGTTGTAATCGTAAAAGTATATATTACCATTAAAAAGATTATTATTTACAGCTACTGTTTGAGTTATTGAAGCTACTATATTATTTTGATTTGAACCATAAGTTTCAAACAAGTGTGTAGGGCTTGACACGCCCCAAGTAGAAGGACTTGGATTATTTAAAGAATTAGCCAAGTTGATAGGAAGGTTGTTGTCCAAAGTAACTTTTACAGCTGGTATACCTAAACCTGCGATTGTTAAGTTAGCATTAGTTGCATTTGTTATTTGATAAGTTTGAGAAAGTGCATTGTCATTATAAAATAAATTTATAGTTTCACCTATTAAACCATTTAAAGTTCCAGTAAAATTTGTTATATAAACAAAATCAGCCGCAGCACTCCAATTTGTTGAAGCACTAGGAATAGGACTAGCACCATCACCCATTAATGCTGGTATTAGTATTTTATTTCCAATTTTTACAGCTGGGTTTACGTTAAGATCAGCAAAAAAAGTTTGTGTAACGTTTGAAGAGCTAGGATCTGCATCAAAAATAACATCGTATGGATCTGGAGTAGAAATAGCTGTTACAGAAGCGGTATTTGAACTATTACCAAAAGAATCTACACCTGTAACTTCAGTTCCAACTTGGATTTGATTAAAAATATCCGTGCTAATGCCTTCTATAATATTATCATTATTAGTCGAAGTGTTAACAGCGGAAAAACCATATTTATCTACAAAAACACGTTCACAACCGTCTATAGTTTTTCTTACTATTTGATCTGATAAATTAATTGGAGCTTGTAAACTAATGTTTTGAGATAAATTTGCGGCAGAATCGCCGAAGGGATCACCAGAAACCATCCAATATAAATTATCATTAGACTCATCAGATATAGAGCCTACAGTAAAACTATTGACTGGTAGAAAATCACTAGGACAACCTAGAGAGTTTCCTAATATATTTTGAACTGTACCTACATCAGAGTTTTCTGATGTTGATACTTGCACGTTCATAGCGTCTATGTATTCACCTTTTGGAACAAGTCTTTCATCAAGGTCTTTGTTCATTTTACCACCGGTGAAGGTGTTTTTTATTTCCGGCATATACTAGTGTTTTATCTGCTTAGATTTACCTCTAAGTATTTGAGTTAATTCTTCTAGTTTTAAATTTGAAAGTCTTAATTTTGCTTTTCTTATAGCAGCAAATTTTTCTTTTGTTAGTCTAGGTACTAATGCTTGCCCATAATTAGAAGTTGATAATATAGCGTGCGCTATAGATTTATACATTGCTTCTTCTGCAAATTTATGAACTTGCATTTCTTTGTCAGTTCCAAGACTGTCACTTATATAATCTAATATCACAGTTTTTCCTGAAATATTAGAGCTAAAATATATTTTTCCAGAGTCACAATCCATATAAAAAGAGCCATTGACTTGTGCATGCTGAGGATCTAGCCCATATCTTTTACCTTCGTTTGGCCAATATATATCGTTTTGATAGTCTTGGTAATCATTTATATTATTTTCTGAAGGCTTGTGAGATTTATAATTAGTCCAAGTAGTAGATGTTTCTTCAAAGTTAACTTTTTTTATTGAAATATTATCAATATTTACTTTTACCTCTGTTGCACCAGGAGTTGCTTCTTGTTTAATCATTATAGTTTCCGCTTCCATTTGATTACCTGTTTCACTAGCAGTTATAGTTTGTTCATGTGTACCGTTAGTAGTTATAGCTGTTGTAGAAGTATAATAACCCATGTCATCAACTATATATAATTTTATAGAAGCGTTACCAGTCATACCACTAGTTGTTATAGAAACTTTATAATCTTGGTTTTGCACTATTGGTACATTGTGTTGAACAAAACTTTGATCTTTTTGTAAATCATATCCTTCAATACCAAGCTGTCCCGTGGTAAAATGCCAGCCTTGTTCTGGGGCTCCAGGAGGATATATACCTGTTGCAGAAGTATAAACAGATACAGGATTACTAGCTGCGGGTACAACACCATTACCATCACCAAGATAACCTTTGTTTAATTCCCAATTATCTGAAGTGCCATTAAAACTTCCATTTACAACAAGTTCTCCTGATTCAATTAAATTATTATTAATATCATATAAAAAATCACCATTTGTATCTTCTTGAAATTTTTTAGGATTAGAAGTTTTACTAACTGGATATAAAACATGTTTGATACCAGCTGAATCTACTGAAGAAACTTTCGTGTAGTTAACATAATCTATAGGTAAAGTATAATTTAAAGCTGCTGGTACAGTAAACTCTATAGACTTGCAAGATTTAAGAGTATCAAAAGAAAGTTCTTGTAAAGATCTCATTGCATGAAACTGAACATCTGTAATTCTAGCTCTAGGTATCATTTTGTCTTCACCAACATAAACAACCATAAATTGATTTATTATATCGTGAAGAGAAGTAAATTGATAGTTGCCAAAATCATTTGAACTATAATAATTAGCTTGAGTTGTATTGTCTAATAATCCCATTTATTTATTGTTTTTCTTGTTGAACTTGTAAAGATTCTAAAGTTTGACCAAATTGTGAAACATCTTCTCTTTTTATAGTAACTCCAGCAAATTTTAATATTTTATAAACAAGCTCTGCTTCTTCAGAAGAGTGAAGTTCAAAGTTTTCAGCAGCACCTTGATTATATAAAGCTTTTCCACTAACAACAAAATAACCCCATCTAGGTGTGTTTGGATGTTTTATATATGTAAACCCACCAGAATATTCATCGCTATTTATAATGTAAGGATAAACTGTCATTGTATGATTCGTTGCATTTTGATAATTATTTTTAACATGAACAGGTCTTTGCATAGTAGGATTAGTTAAAGGACTATTTAACATCCTTATAATTTCATCAGGTTGAACTTCATTAATTATAGTTCTTTTACCATTAGCTTGCTCTAAATATATAGTTCCTAATCTATATATACCAAATTTACCTGGATCTAATACACAGTTTTCATCAGCTGTTACACCTTCCCACTCTCCTACAGTTTCAAATATGTTTATTTTTTCATTTAGTCTGTTTATAGCGTCAACATATTCTTCTTTTTTTGCTTGTAATCTATTATACTGTTCTAAATCATAAAAATATTGTTCGAATATTTCTTTTTGCGCTTGGTCAGCATATAAATTAAACTCTTGAGGAGTTATATAACCTCTTTGCTCTTTATTTGCAAAAGCTAATACTTTTTGGTATACTGTATCTATATCTACCATAATTTTTTTTTAGTTATTATAAGGAAAAAATCTATTTAAAGTTTCTTGTCTTTTGTCACAACCACAATCTTTACCAGTTGCTTTAGCAACAGTATCTACAATTTTTTTTATTCCTGTTGCTTTTGTAATTTTAGCCACTGTATCACCTAAACCTTTTGATTTGTTTTTTTCCATATAATTTAAGTTTGTAGTTTGTAATCGCCCCGTAGGGCGACTACCTCTACAGTTTGATTAGTTTAATCGTTTTTCTATATTTGCATATATTTCCATACCTTCATCAGTTTTAAACCAATGCGCTAAAGCTGTGTATGGATGCTCGTCAAAAGGAACTACCATTAACTTTCTATCATTAGAACCCCATAAAAAAGTTCTTTGATCATGAGATAATTTTATAATTCCAAGTTCAGTAGCTTTAATACCAAAGTTTCTAAGCTGAACGTTTTCATCAGTAGCTAACTCTAAGAATAACGTAGGATTTTTTCTAGCAAATACTAACAAATCTCTTTTAAGTTCCTTAGAACTCATCTTAGATACACTAGAACCTTTTTCTACACGCATAATAGCTTCTGCCATATCAATATCCATGTCTCTTGCAGCTATAATAGCATCTGCTTCTAACTCTAAAGTTTCTATATCATTTGCAGCTTTAACTTCTGGTTTCCACTCGTAAAACAATTTATCTTTATGAGGGTGATATAAAGAAAGCATTTTCTGTAATACAGTTTTATTTTTAGGAACAAACAACGCTCCGTTTCTAAATATAATGTGTTCTAATCTTTGATCACCTTTCATTTCATCTACAAAAACAGTTCTTTGATTTTCTGTATATTTTAATTCTCTTTCATAACCTTTTTCTTCATCAAAATAATATATTCCTGAAGATTTTATAGATCTTGATAAGGGAGTTTTGTTGTTTACAAGATAATAAGTTCTGTCTTTTATTTCCCAATTATCAGTTTTTGTATTTTTTTGTTTTGTAGGTTTTTCTTGAACCATTGGTTCATCCATAACCATACTATCTGTATTTTGAACTGCTTTTCTATTAGCAGATCTTGTTTGTTTCTTAGCCATAATATAATATAATATAAGTTAATAAAAAATAAAAAGTAAGGTGTAGAAATAAACTACACCCTACTTGTAAGTAATAATTACTTCATTAACATGAAGTTATTTGCACCTTGAACAACTAAACATCTTTCAGATAAATAGTTGATCTGCATTGCATCCAAATCAGATGTAACTGCTCCAACAGATCCAGTTACAAAAGTTTTCATTTTTCTATCATCAGTTTGAGATGCTCTATATCGAACATGTAAAAATGGTCGTTTTAGATTTTTACCTAACTGTTGATCGTAAACAGAAGATACTCCAGCTGGAACAATTACACCACGAATAGCGTCAGTTGTTGCTCTGTCATTAATTCCACCTCTTGTAGCTTTGTCATTTAAATATTTAAAATCAGACTTATAAAAATCGTAAGATCCTCTTCTAAATCCTGTAAATCCTAAATTCAACGCCATCTCTTCATCGTTACTGAATACTCCATAAGAAGTACCACCAGCACCATAAGAGTTCATTGAAGCAAGCATGTCATCAATAGCAAGAGATGTGCCTCTATTTACAAATAACATATTTTCTTCAATTGCACCTTGTTTGTCAAATTCTGCTAAAATAGCATCAAACTCAGATAAATCTGTTGAAGCATTAACTCCAGTCACACCACTAGTAAGATTACCCCTATCTTCGATAGCAGCAAACAAACCTTCAGTACCAGAATTACTACCTAACGCAGCATACTCAGTGTCATTAGTACCTCCAGCATCAACAACATGTGAATTAGAATTTGTTTTTTGTGATTCTAAACAAATCATTTCTAAATAATCAGAGAAACGAGCACGAGTATCACCTTCAGCTTTTAAATACCAAAGATATCCACTCTGTCCTTCTTCTCCACTAATTTCAACCCAACCTATTTGTGATGAGTCAGATCCTGAAATTTCATAGTAATCTTTTATAATAACTGGTTTGTTAGTAAAAGACTTATGAGTTGGCTTTGAAGTTTTAGAACTACCAGTTCCAGAACCATAAGATCCTTGACCTGTAACACCTTTTGTAAATTCAGAACCAATAACTAACAAAGTAGCATCGCCATCTGCAGTACCAGAAATATCATCCATGTTTTCAGCTTCAAATGGTTGTGCTGTAATGGCTGAACCATTAACCTTTGTTACATGACATGGGAAAGCAAATCCTGCTATAGCTACTAAAACTACATCATTTAGTCTAACTCCATGATCAGCAACTGTAAATCCGTCACCAGATACATTACCATCAATGTCTGTTACTACTGTAAAAATAGACTCAGATACATCAACTGTACCTTTTACTGAAATATGTAATCTACCCTGCTCAGACCAAATAACTTGATCAGACGTCATAGATTCCTCTGCTCCTATTTGAGATAAAAAACCAGATATAGTCCTAGTTCCAAATACTTCAGCTTCTTGTTCCAACAAGTCTGGTACATACTGCTGTGC
>FUFK010050158.1_pt1 | contig 15010 bp, 10 predicted proteins | sample 1021851 | NCBI WGS metagenome assembly FUFK01 (sample SAMEA51879418, study PRJEB19060) | metagenome | reverse complement strand
TCATCTGGTGGTAAAGGTTATACTTACGGAATTGTAGATTTAGGAAAAATTAACAATGGTGTTAGTAATTTCGCTAAATTGGTTCCAATTATACCTCCTTCAAAAGGTCATGGTCATAATATTTACGAAGAATTAGGAACTGATAGAGTTCTTTGTTATGCAAGATTTGGAGGTGATAACAAAGACTTCCCGGTAGACACTAAATTCGCTCAAGTGACATTAGTTAAAAATCCAACATCAATTGGCACTACTTCTGTTTACTTTAATGATACATACTCATCAATGAGTGCACTAAAGTTTCCAAGTAACACGACTGCAGTTCCAACAATTGGCACTAAGATTAGTCAAGTTGTAACTGGTGGAGTAGCTGTTGGTTACGTTGCATCATGGGATAAAGAAACAAAAGTTTTGAGATATATTCAGGATAGATCATTATATTTTAATCCAGATGATGCATCAGTAACTGATCAAACTGACTATGATACTGTTGATTCACAGGGTAAGGTTCTTGCATTTGAATCAACTGCGACTGCAGTAACCGCTACTGGATTTAGTGCATCTATTGAAACAACGTTTAGTTCTGGAATCACGACTGTCGGCACAAAGAACGTTGATCTGGGTGTAAGTTTCACAAATGGACTTGCTTCTCCTGAAATAAATAAAGGGTCAGGTACAATACTGTACATTGACAATAGGGCGACTATTACCAGAAACGCTAGACAAAAAGAAGACATCAAAATCATTTTGGAATTCTAAAAAATGCCACAAAAAACGAATCTAAATATAAGTCCTTATTACGACGATTTTAAGAAGGATAATAATTTTTACAGAGTCTTGTTTAATCCGGGTAAACCCGTACAAGCAAGAGAATTAACAACGCTTCAATCTATCTTACAAGATCAGATTGAATCTTTTGGTAGTCATATGTTCAAAGAGGGATCAATGGTGATTCCCGGAAATATTCAATATGATCCACAATATTACTCAATAAAGTTAGATTCAATTCATTTAGGAGTTGCAGTTTCAGTATATCTTGATAATTTAAAGGGCAAAATTTTAACAGGAGCAAGTAGTGGCATTAAAGTTCTTGTTGATAGTTGTGTTCTTCCAAATGAATCAACAGGTATAACTGATTTAACATTTTTCATAAAGTATCTTGATTCTGGAAGTGATAATAATGTATCCTTTTTAGAGGATGGAGAAGATTTACTTATAGATGAGGGTTTTGTATACGGAAATACACCTATCAACGCTGGAGACTCAGTGGCTACTCTTATAGAGAATGATGCCACAGCAACAGGTTGTGCTGCTTCAATTGCGGATGGTGTATTTTTCATTCGAGGTCATTTTGTAAATGTTTCTTCTGATAAAATTGTATTAGATCCATATACAAATAACCCATCATATAGAGTCGGACTATTTGTACAAGAACAATTAGTAAGTGCAGATGCAGATTCATCACTGAATGATAATGCAAGAGGTTTCTCAAACTTTGCAGCTCCCGGTGCAGATAGATTAAAAATATCCACAACTCTTACCAAAAAAGGACTTACTGATTTTAATGATAAGAATTTCATTGAATTAATTCGTCTTGATGATGGTGAGCTTAAAAAATTACAAAATGAATCACAATATTCACTAATAAGAGATTATTTTGCTAAAAGGACTTTTGAAGAATCTGGAAACTATTCTCTTAAAAATTTCAAATTAGAGGCATTTGAATCATTAAATGATGGTGTATCCAATGAGGGTGTTTTTACTTCGGATGAATTAACAGATCAAGGTGCAACACCATCCGATGATTTACTTGCCTTAAAAGTTTCTCCCGGAAAGGCATATGTTAGAGGTTATGATATTGAAAGACCAGTAACAACAGTATTAGATATTAATAAACCAAGAGATAAAAAGACAATTGAAAATAGTTCCGTTCCATTTAGATTTGGAAATCTTTTTCAGGTTAATCGTGTTGCTGGATCACCAAAGATAGGAATAGATGTAAATCAGGAGATTCAATTATTTGATCAAAGAAAAGGTTCTACAAATAATGCAACCAGTGGAACAGGATCTGATATTGGAAAGGCAAGAGTATATGCATTTGAAAATCATGATAGACAGGGTGGAAGTCTTGATACAATATTTGATCTATATCTTTTTGATATTCAGACATATACTTACCTAACAGTTAATCAAGCATTAACTAGCACAGAACTACCCGATACATCATTTGTTGAAGGTTTATCAAGTGGTGCAACAGGATTTGCCAAAGATCCCGGTGGTAATAGTACAACTGTAATATTAAGAGATACATCAGGAACATTCATTAAAGGTGAAGAAATAAGAATTAATGGAGAAACTGGTAATGCAACTACACCATCAAGAACAATTACGGCAGTTAGTGAGAAATCACTTCGTGACGTAAAATCTGTGTATCAAGACGCATCAGCATTAGGTTTGCAGACTGATTTTAGTGCAGATTTAGTACTAAAACCATCACCGATCAAAGAATTAGGGCCAGGGGATGAGGTTAATGTGAGTGGATCTAGTATCATGACCTGTGCAGGTAAGACATTTGGTTCACTAAGAGTTGGTGACATAATTATAGTTAACTTAAATGCAGATCCAGATCCAAGATTTAATCGTGTATCTGCCATATCTTCTGATCTAAAATCTGTAACACTAGCAGCAGTACAAGATGTATCGGGTGTTTGTGAAGGTGCAGCAGTTGCAACTGATACTTTACTTGGTGTGAAAGTTGGTAAACCAGCTATAAAAAATCAAAATGTTGGTTTATTTGCTGAATTGCAGGAAAAAAATATATCTGATGTTGATTTAACCGATTCAATATTGACAATTAAAAGTCAAATAACTGGTGAAACAACTGATGCGAATGGATTATTATCATTTAATCTCTCAAATGTAGTAGGTATTACAAGTTCATTATTTGAAACATATGATGCTGATAGATATTCTGTTCATTATAGTGATGGATCTATTGAAAGAATTGAACCTGATATGTTCACCTTATCCAATAATGCATCTCAGGTGGATATTAAGGGATGTAGAACCTCTCAAAGTAATATAGTAGTCAATGTCACATTGAAGAAGGTTTCCATAAGAACGAAACAAAAAACATTTGATCAAAGTCATTCAATATCTGTTGATAAATGTATTTCTGGTATTTCAACAGTTAATGGACTAACAGTATCAAAAGCATTTGGATTAAGAGTTGAGGATAAAGTAATTTCCTTAAATACACCCGATGTGGTTAATGTTGTGGGTGTATATGAGTCAGTCACAAATGCTGCCCCCGTTCTTGATAAGTTAGTGTTTGTAAGTGGTCTTTCATTAAACACTGCATCAATAGTAGGAGAAAAAATAACTGGTTCACAGAGTAAAGCTGTTGCTCAAATTACAGATAGACCTAGTGCAACCACAGTTGAAATAGCATATCTTACTTCTGAAAAATTCATAGTTGGTGAAAGAGTCACTTTTAAAGATTCAAATATAATTACTAATTTGCAGGGAGTCACTGCAGGAAGTTATCTTAACATAACTTCAAATTATACTTTAGATAAAGGACAGAGACCATCATTCTATGATTTTTCACGACTTGTAAGAAGAGATAATGTAAGAGTTCCAAACAGAAGATTAAAAATTATTGTTGATAGATATACAATACCATCAAATGATAAAGGTGATGTGTATACAGTCGGATCTTACGATGAAGAGAGATTTGGAAAGGATATTCCGATACTTGAAGGTGGAATTAGAGCATCAGATACGCTGGACTTTAGACCTAGAGTTGGTGAACATTCTCCATCGTCAGTATATTCTCCATTCGATTTTCAAAGCAGAAACTTTGCAACTGCTGGTGTTAACCCAACATTAGTTCCTTCACCAAATGAAAGTTCTATAATTGGAATAAGTCATTATCTTCCTAGAACAGATAAGATTATTCTTGATCCTTCAGTAAATATTGATCAGAGATATACTTCTGGTGAATTTGTAGTTGTTGAAGGTGTATCTTCAAAAAATCCAATTGCTCCTAATGATATTGAATTGGGAATGACAGTTGCAACACTTGAATTACCTGCATATCTTTATGATCCTAAAGATGTCAAAATAACTGTCAAAGATAATCGTAGATATACGATGAGAGATATCGGAAAAATTGAGGATAGGGTTGAAAATTTAGAAACTATAACATCATTAAGTCTATTAGAATTAGATACAAAAACACTCCAAATACAAGATGCTGATGGATTATCAAGATTTAAATCAGGTTTCTTTGTTGATGATTTTAAAAATAATTCTTTACTTGATATAACCAATCCAGATTGTAAATGTGATATTGATACAGAATTAGAACATTTAGTAACACCAACTGATTTTTACTCACTTAAACCAGAATTAGCATTAGATCCATCTATAGATTCGACCACAGCTGATTTTTCTAGTGATCTTGCTCTTCTTGATTCTGGAATAAGGAAAACTGGTGATATTTTAACTCTAGACTATGAGGAAGTGACTCTTCTTGAGCAACCACTAGCATCTAGAATTGAAAATGTAAACCCATTCAGTGTGGTGACATTTACTGGAAATATGACTCTCAATCCTAGTGCTGACATATGGACAAGAAATGTTATATTAGATAATGGAGATAGAACAGTATTTGGTGATACTGATGGTTCATTTACTTCACAGTTCTTAGTAAGTAGTGAACCTGAGACTCATATGCGTTCAAGAAACGTTGAATTTGATGCTAATATACTTAAACCAAATACAAGATATTACCCTTTCTTTGATAGCACTAGCGGAATAGACATTATTCCTAAGTTGGTTCAGATTAGAATGTTCTCAGGATCATTCCAAATTGGAGAAAGAGTACAGGCATTTACACAAACAAATACAACAGGTGATTTTGGGCCAACTGTGATAGGTAGATTCAGATTATGTCAACCTAATCATAAGGAAGGGCCTTTCACAGCACCAACATTGACATATACAACCAACCCATATGATACTACTGTAAACATACCTAGCACTTACTCAGCATCATCCACAGTTTTAAACATTGATACTGCATCATTAGCAGAAGAGGCTCAAGGTAGATTTTTTGGAAGATTAGATACATTAACCCTCTTAGTTGGAGAGACTAGTGGTGCTATCGCTGGAATACCTGAAGTCAAACTTGTTTCTGATAGAGTTGGAAGTATAAAAGGTACTTTCTTTATTCGCGATCCATTAACAACACCTGTTCCACCATTACGTTTTACAAATGGTACTAAAACATTCAAGTTAACTACAAGTCCAAATAATTTGAGATCAAATCCTGATTCACCAACAATAAGTAGTGTTGATGCGACATATCTTACCTCTGGTGTAGTAGATACTTTATCACAGACAACTATTGGAATAAGAGAGTTACCACCACCTCCAATACCTCAAATTATTAATATAACAAATGTATTCCAAACAATTAATGTTAGAAGAGGTGATCCTCTTGCTCAATCATTTACAGTTGATGAAACTGGTGCATTCGTAACATCTATTGATATCTACATGAGGAAAAAGGATGTAAAAGAGCAATTGACAGTTCAACTCAGAACTATGGAATTAGGCACTCCAACCTTAATTCAGGTTCAAGATTTTGCATCTGTTACTCTTGATCCATCTCAAATCAATGTGTCGGAAGATGCATCAGTGGCAACTAACGTAAAATTCTCATCACCAGTTTACCTTGAGGGTGGACAAGAATATTGTGTTGTTCTTCTTGCACCAACCACAAATAATTATGAGGCATGGATCGCAAGAATGGGTGACTCAACCATTGACACTCAAAGTCTACCTGATTCTGAAAGTGTTGTTATATCTCAACAGTATATTGGTGGTAGTTTATTCAAATCACANAACGGATCAATTTGGACTCCAAGCCAGTTTGAAGATCTTAAATTTAAATTAAATAAAGCGAAATTTACAACAACAAATGCAACTGCATTCTTCTATAATCCTTCAATAGATTATGAGAGTGGTCAGGTTCCAACACTTGCAAGTAATGGAGTTAAATCAATACCTCGTAAATTAAGAATCACAACCACTAACATGACAAGTGCAGGTATGACAGGATTACTTGTATCTGGTAGAAAAGTGAGTGATGGAACAACTGCTAACGATCCTTTTGGATTCATTGAATCAATAGGAGGCCCAATCAATAGTGAAACTATTGCCAGTGCTGGAATAGGTTATTCAAATGGTACATTTACAAATGTGCCTGTATTTGCAATAACTGGAAATGGAACTGGTGCAACCGTAACTGCAGTTGTTTCTGGTGGTGTAGTTACTAATATAAGTGCCATAAACAATGCTGGAAATGGATATGCAGCAGGTGATATTGTGGGATTAACCACTTCTAACATGGTTAAAGGTGGTGGTGCTCAAATAAGTATTGCATCAGTAACTGGTATTGATACTTTATATTTGACTAATGTTCAGGGTGAATCATTTAGCAACGGTGATTTGGTAATTTATAATGATGCAGGAACAGCTGTATCATACGCAAATACTGATATAACTGCATCATCTGTGTTGAGTCCATTATTTGAAGGCGATGTTCTTGAGGTAAATCATTACAATCATGGAATGAGTGCTGATAATAATAAAGTTCAAATATCTAACGTTGAACCCACAACCCAACCAATAAAAATTACATCTGCTATTGGTTTACAGGATACTTCAATAATTGTAGGAGCAGCAAACACATCTGAATTTGCAACATTTGAAGGTATAACCACTTCAACTGGATATGTTAAGGTTAATAGTGAAATTATTTTCTATAATTCAATCACTAATGTAGGACTTGGAATATCAGAAAGAGGTGTTGATGGATCTCTAATCACAACACATCCTGTAGATAGTTTAGTTCGCAAATATGAATTTAATGGATTATCNCTTACAGGAATAAACACTGTGCATACTATGCCTAATGTAAATCTTTTACAATCTAAAAAAGATATTGATAAGTATTATCTTAAAATTGCTAGAGGTGCTGGTAGACCAAATCTACAAAATAGAGGATCTGGAGATAGTCAGGCAAGTTTCACTGATGAAAGATCTGGTGGTGGTGATAGAATTCATGCATCAAAGAACATTCAATACAATGCAGTTTATCCAGTTTTCAATACACTACAACCCGGTAGAACAAAAATTGATGCACAAATAAGAACTGTAAGTGGAACAAGTGCAGGATCATTCAACTCAAGCACAAACTCATTTACTGAAATATCATTCCTTGATCAAGGATATGAGAGTATAGAATTGAATAAAATAAATCCACTTACAAGCACAAGATTAGTGGCTTCATCACAAAATGAAGATGAGCATTTATCAAGTTTACCAAAGAAAAGATCAAGCACATTATCTCTGAATTTCTCATCAGAGGATGAAAATTTATCACCTGCTGTAGATACTGCAAATGGAACGATAATTTATACAAGAAATAGGTTAAATAAACCTGTTACTGATTTTGTAACTGATGAACGAGTAAAATTGATTTCTGGAGATCCACATTCATCAATTTACATTAGTAATCGTGTAGATCTAAAACAACCTGCGACATCACTAAAAGTATTTGTTAGTTGTGATCGTAGAGAATCAGCTGATTTTCGTGCTTTATTTAAATTATTCAGATCAGATGCAGAGGGAGTTGATCAGTCATTTAACTTGTTCCCCGGATTTGATAATCTAAAAGATACTGATGGTGATGGTTTTGGGGATGAAGTAGTTGATCTTGCTAAAAATTCTGGTAAACCAGATGCATTAACACCTGCAAGTGTCGATGGTGAATTTATTGAATATGTATTCACAGTAGATGATCTATCAGAATTTACAGGATTCCAAATAAAACTTGATATTAGTGGTTCTAATGAGGCAGAAGCACCTAGATTCAAGGATCTAAGAGTGATAGCATTAGCATGATAAGGGTTGAAGGACATAAAAATCTCTATAGAGATGAAAAGTCAGGTGCTATTATTAACTATGATAGTAATGGATATGCACAATATAAGAAAATGAAGTCTCTAAGATTATCCGAAAAATCTGAAATTGAGAGTTTGAGAGCAGAATTAGATCAAATTAAATCATTACTTGCCGAACTTATAAATAAATCATAGATCATCATTATTATTGTATAGATGGCAGCAGTATATGTTAGTAATCTTGTTATAAACACAGGAGCAACATTCACACAGAAATTCACACTTGAAAATGTTTCATCNAATTCAGCATTAGAATTATCTGGATTTGGAATCAAGTCTGAGATGAGAAAACACTCTGGAAGCGTAGCAGCAGCTGCAACTTTCACAGCATTAGTATCTGATCCAGCCGCTGGAATTGTTCAAGTGGGACTTACTAGTACAACTACTGCTGGATTGAAACCCGGACGATATGTCTATGACGTAATTGTTTCGGATACTGCAGGTGAAGTTACACGAGTCGTAGAGGGATCTGTTTTAGTACGTCAAGGAGTTACACGCTAATGCCTGATAACATCAAAGTTAGAGTTGGTCAACAGAATGCTGTTAAAGTCGTATCGTCTTTAGCAGGAAATGTTAGTGGAACTCTAGCAGGTTTAGGTGATGTTGACATCACAAATCCCCAGAATGGTATGGTGCTCGTCTACGATTCAACAACTACAAAATGGACAGGAGTGATGGAACTCACACCCGGAACGACACAAAATTTAGATATTAACGGAGGAAACTTCTGAAATGGCAAGTTTTATTAGGATAAAAAGATCGACTGGTGCGACTGCTCCGACATCTTTACAATTTGGTGAATTAGCATTAACGATAGGTGCTGGAACACAGGCAAACAAAGGTGAGAGACTCTTTGTAGGTGACGATCAATCTCCGGGTAATCCAGATGTTGTTGGAGGTAAATACTACACTGATCTCATGGCACACACTGCTGGATCAGTTGCTGGTGTGTCTAACTCTGCAAACGCAGCAAACGGTTTTGTAGCAATACTTGATCAGAACAGAAAGGTAGATTTATGGAATGTAGATAATATAACCATAGGTGCAGCAGATAATGAAATATCATCTAGTAATACAGACGGAGATATAATCTTTAATCCAAATGGATCTGGTGAAGTAATGATTCCTGATGACACCAAACTTGGTTTTGGTGGAGGAAGTGCGGGAACAGCAGCTGCTGATGCAACAATTGAATATGATGAGAACGGAACTGATAAGTTAAGATTTGCTGGTGCACAGATAAGTTTTGATAATACTACACAATCAAGCAGCAAAGATACTGGTTCAGTCATATTTGAAGGTGGTGTAGGTATAGAGAAGAATTTAAATGTTGGTGGAGATTTACAGGTAACTGGTATATCAACATTTGTTGGTGGTATTAAGGTTCCTCCACAATCTGCACTAACTGTTGGTAATATTGGTATTCACTCAAATAGAATAGAAACATTAACTGGTGGTGGTAATCAATTATTCATTGACCCTTTCCCAAGTGGATTGAGTAATGAGGGTGATGTTATTATCAAAGGTAACTTACAAGTTGATGGTACAACAACCAACGTTAACTCTACAACCGTAACAGTTAATGATGCTATCATGANGGTAGGTGACGTGACTAGTGTTAGAACTGTCATGGCAACTGTAGGTAGTGGTACAAATACAATCACGGTTGACTCTGTTGTTGGATTACAGGTCTCTGACGTTGTTGCGGCTTCAGGAATTCCAAATAACACAACNATTTCAAATATAAATTCTGGAACAAAAGTAATCACTATAAGTGCTAATACCACTGCTGGAATATCAACCTCAACTCAACTAACAGTTACTCACGCGAAGGATACTAATACTGACCGTGGTATTTCATTTAACTANAATGTNGGTGTTGGTACAGCAAATAATAAACTTGGATTCTTTGGAATGGATGACAGTGCTACTGCTGATACAGATGGTAGTAGAAAGTGGACTTATGTTCCAGATGCAACAAATACTGCTGAAGTTATTTCAGGAACTAAGGGATATCTTGACATTAAAGGTATCTACTATCAATCAGGAGACTTCGCAACACATGGTATAGTATATTTTACCAACGCAGGTCTTCAAACCTCCACAACTGCTCCTAGCGGTGCTACATTCACTTCTACACAGATCTTAACTGCTGTAACTGAAGTGGTATTAACACTACCAAGTGCACTTAATGTTACTGCAGGTCAATATGTAAGACAAGCAGGTGGAACACAAAATGGTATTGTCAAAACAACAGTAAACTCNACATCTATAACTCTTATCGGAGTTGAGGGAACATTTAGTACATCTGCTGACATCACATTGAATGGAGCAGGAACTGGTCTTACACCATCAGCAGTGGTGGTNAACTATACCAGTAAACCAATGTTTACAACCACCATCGATGGGGGCTCATTCTAACTCATAAAAAACCATGAATCAAAATAATGACGTTGACGTGAACACTTTGATTAAACTTTATAATCAAAAAAATCGCAACATTAACAAACCAAAATATTCTTTTGGAAGCAAAACTGACCACTGTAATGACTGACTTTAATGATGAAAAAACTCAATTAGCAGCAAAAGCACTTGAGTGGCAAACAAAGTACGAAAACTTAGCAGCTGAGGTAGAAGCAGAATAATGGCAAAACCATCCACCAGACAAGGATTAATTGATTACGCACTTAGAAAATTAGGTGCACCTGTTCTTGAAATCAATCTTGATGATGATCAAATTGATGATATGGTGGATGATGCGTTACAATATTTTCAAGAAAGACACTTTGATGGTGTCGAGGAAATGTTTTTAAAACATGAGTTTACTCAAGATGAAATTGATAGAGGAAAGGCACATACAGGCCCAAATACTTCAAATACCGCAGGTATTGTAACTACAACAGGTTCATCAACAGCAATCAGTGGTTATGGATCAACAACATCTACTTTTGTAGAAAACTCAAACTTTATTCAAGTTCCAGATTCAGTTATAGGTATTGAAAAAATATTTAAATTTGATTCCAGTTCAATATCTGGAGGAATGTTTAGTATCAAGTATCAGTTATTTTTAAATGATCTATACTATTTTAACTCTGTCGAATTACTNCAATATTCAATGGTCAAGAGTTACTTAGAGGATATTGACTTCTTACTAACTCCTGATAGACAAATAAGATTTAACAAGAAACAGAATCGTTTATATCTTGACATGGATTATGCATCTCTTAAGGCAGGAGATTTCATAGTGATTGACTGTTTGAGAATATTAGATCCAAATGATTTTACTAAAGTATACAATGATATGTTTTTGAAGATGTACTTGACAGCGTTGATGAAACGTCAGTGGGGACAAAATTTAATTAAGTTTAGAGGAGTAAAACTTCCCGGTGGACTAGAATTAAATGGTAGAGAAATATATGAAGATGGTCAAAGAGATCTAGAATTTGCATTAACTAAACTAAAAGAGGAGTACGAATTACCTCCTTTGGACTTTGTTGGGTAATATGTATGGCACTCAATCCATTTTTTCTACAAGGATCNCNNGNTGAACAGAGATTAATNCANNATCTCATAAATGAGCAGTTGCAAATTTATGGNGTNGAGGTTACTTATATTCCNAGAAAATTTGTAAATANACANTCTATNATNGAAGAGGTACAATCATCCAAATTTGATGATAATTTTTTAATTGAAGCATATGTGAATACCTATGAGGGATATTCTGGTGCTGGAGACGTAATGACAAAGTTTGGTGTGAGTTTAAGAGATGAAGTTACATTAACAATATCAAAAGAAAGATTTGAAGATTTCATTGCACCATTTTTAGATCCATCTGATTATGAATTAGGGTCAAGACCAAGAGAAGGTGATTTAATATTTTTCCCACTTGGTAGTAGATTATTTGAAGTAAAATTTGTGGAACATGAAAAACCTTTCTATCAATTAGGTAAAAATTATGTTTATGAACTTCAGTGTGAACTCTTTGAATATGAAGATGAAATTATTGATACTTCAATTGATGAGATTGATACACAGGTGGAGGATCAAGGATTCATCACAACACTCAATCTTGTAGGTTCAGGAGCAACCGCATCTGCAACAGCAGTTTTATCTCCTTCCATTAGTGGTTCTACAGGTTATATTCGTTCAATCACTTTACTTAATGATGGTAGTGGATATACATCAACTCCTACAGTCTTTATATCAACATCTAGATCAGCTAACCCAATAAATGCTGCTGCTGTNGCAATCACAACTAATATTGGTGGATTAAACTCTGTAAAAGAGTTAATATTAACAAATGCTGGTGCTGGATATACACAGGCACCTGATATTAATATCATAGGTGGTGGTGGCAGTGGTGCAATTGCAACATGTACAATTGAAAAAACACAACAAGGTGTGATATCNTTTAGTGTTGGTAATGAAGGATCTGGATATACAANTNCTCCNACTGTNACNATTGCAGGCCCCGGAACTGGAACCACTGCTATTGGTGAGGCAGTCATTGATAGTGGAAATGCTAAATTACAATCAATAAGAATAAAAGATCCCGGTCAAGGATATACATCAGCACCAACTGTTACAATTGGCGACCCAGATATAATCACTGGACGTGGTAACTTCTTCTTAAACGATTTAGTTGTTGGATTAGAGTCATTCACAGAAGCAAGAGTTAAAGAATGGGATGCAGATACTAAAGTTCTAAAGGTTTCAAATGTTGGTATTGGGTCTACTGTTGCAGGATTTAATGCCGGAGAAGAGATAAGAGTTCAGNTAGGTTTAAACGATGATGGAACCAGAAACTATNAGACATTATTCGTTGGTGATTCAACAACAGCAGGTACAATTGGTATACAAACAAATAGAATTACTGGTATTACAACAACTGGTATAAACGTTGGTGCAGCATTGTCTGAAGTAAGTGGTGTTATAGGAGCTGGAGTCACTGTAATTTCTGTTCTACCATCTGTCGTAGTAATGAGTAGGAATTCACTGAATACTTCATCAACAACTATTCAGGTTGGTTCAGGAATTACTGCGTTTGTTGCATACAATGTCCGTGAATATGATAAGAGAGATATATATGATGAATACAGTGATAACGATGAGTTTGAAACTGAGGCAGATTCAATCATTGATTTTGCTGAATCTAATCCCTTTGGTACATACTAATGTTAGGTACATATTACTATCACGAAATACTTAGAAAGACAGTCATATCATTTGGAACTTTATTTAATGATATTCATATTCGTCATAAAGGTAGCGATGGAAAATCTATCAGCGATATGAAAGTTGCATTGGCATATGGCCCAATGCAAAAATTCTTAGCAAGACTTGAGCAACAACCTGAATTAAATCGTGCAACTCAAATTACATTACCTAGAATGTCTTTTGAGATGACAAATATTGCCTATGATTCAACCAGAAAGGCAGGTATAACTCAGACATTCAAGGCATCTGATGGCACAAATCTTAGAAAGGTTTTCATGCCAGTTCCATATAATATTGGGTTTGAATTAAATATTCTTGTTAAATTAAATGATGATGCTCTTCAGATAGTAGAACAGATATTACCATATTTTCAACCAGCGTTTAATTTATCTGTAGACTTGGTGAGTGTGATCGGAGAGAAGAGAGATATAAGTGTTGTATTAGATAATATATCTTTTCAGGATGATTATGAAGGAGATTTCGCAACAAGAAGAGCATTAATTTATACACTCAATTTTACTGCCAAAACATATCTATTTGGCCCTGTTGCAGATACACCAGAGGGAATTATCAAAAAGGTTCAGTTGGATTATCATACAACTATGGACAGAGAGAATGCAAGAAGAGAACTCAGATATGTTGCTACACCACAAGCAGTTAAAGATTATGATGGCGATAATACTGCAACACTGACATTCAATATTAATACATCTCAAGTTAGAATCAACGTTAATGATACATCTAATTTCTCAGTTGGAGATCGTATTGTGATTAATAGTGAGGTTATGCAAATTAAAGAAATTCCTGATGCAACAACCCTAGCAGTTAAGAGGGGATTTAGTAGAACTATTAAGGCAGAACATCTTGAAAATACGAAAGTTAATAAATTAACTACAGCAGACGATTCTCTTATTGATGTTGGAGATGATTTCGGATTTAATGAAACATCCAGCATATTTACAGATTCATTACAATTTAATCCTGCTACAAGGACAGACTCATGATGAATACCAATTTTGATAGTATTGAAAAATCACTTAACGTAGAAACATCCATAGTTCCTAAAGAGGAATCAAAAAAACCTGAATTACCAAACGTAGTTCTTAAAAAAGATGATGTCGAAAAAGATTACAAATATACAAGAGGTCAATTATATTCATTGATTGAGAAAGGTCAAGAAGCGATCAATGGTATTATGGAAGTTGCAGGTGAAAGTGCAAGTCCAAGAGCCTATGAAGTTGCAGGACAATTAATTAAATCAGTTGCGGATAGCACTGATAAGTTAATGGATCTTCAAAAAAAGATGAAAGACATAGATGAAGATCATACAAAAACACAAGGAAATGTTACTAATAATTCTTTGTTTGTAGGCAGCACTGCTGAATTGCAAAAGATGTTAAAGAAAGGTTTTCTAAATAATAAGGAGTCAGAAACTGATAAATGAAGTCCTGCAAAAAAGGATACTACTATTGCAACACTGACAAAAAGTGTAAACCGATTCCCGAAGGGTCTGTTCTTCGTGATGATGGTTTTCTAATGAAAGAAACCTTAGACCAAAAAGATAAACCATTTGTAAAAAAATTGGTTAAGAAACTAAGGGGTGGTTCTAAAACACATGCTAAACAAGCAGATGATTTAGAAAAAGCAATGAATGAAGAAGGACTCCGTGCTTGGTTTGGTAAATCAAGTGGCACCACTAAGTCTGGACGCAAAGTAAAAGGTTGGGTTCAAGTTGGTGGTAAATATGATGGTAAGCCTTG
>FUFK010047690.1_pt1 | contig 15013 bp, 17 predicted proteins | sample 1021851 | NCBI WGS metagenome assembly FUFK01 (sample SAMEA51879418, study PRJEB19060) | metagenome | reverse complement strand
ATATCAGTCTGAACACTTGAAGTATCAAAAATAGTTACCATTTATTAGGTATGACAACAATTGTACTAGTTAGAAAAAATAATGAAGTAGTAGTTGCTGGTGATGGACAAGTAAGTATGGGAAATACTGTTGTTAAGAGTACTGCTTCAAAAGTTAGAAAAATTGAAAAAAGAGATGTAGTGGCAGGATTTGCAGGATCAACTGCTGATGCTTTAACACTATTTGAAAGACTAGAAGGGAAATTAGAAAAACATGCTGGTAACTTGTCAAGAGCTGCCGTTGAATTAGCAAAGGATTGGAGAACTGATAAATATTTAAGAAGATTAGAAGCATTGATGGCCGTTGGAGATAAAAACAATAGCTACATTATTTCTGGAACAGGAGACGTACTAGAGCCAGAAGGAGATGTAATTGGAATTGGTTCAGGTGGAAATTATGCCCTAGCAGCTGGGAAAGTTTTAATTGAAGGCAATATATCTGCAGAAGAAGTTGCTAAAAAAGCAATCAAAGTTGCAGCTGATATATGTGTATTCACAAACGAGAATGTAAAAATAGAAAAAATTTAATGGATAATTCAAACGTAACACAGCTACACCCAAAGGATAAAAATCAAAAAGAAGAAACATCTTTAGTAAGCTCTTTGTCTCCTAGGGAAATAGTTTCAGAATTAGATAGGTTTGTTGTTGGACAAAACAAAGCAAAAAGAGCCGTTGCGGTTGCTTTAAGAAATAGATGGAGAAGACAAGCTATTAAAGGTGAAATGAAGAATGAAGTTCTTCCCAAAAATATTTTAATGATTGGACCAACTGGAGTTGGTAAAACCGAAATTTCAAGAAGACTATCAAAACTTGCAGAAGCTCCCTTTGTTAAAGTGGAAGCTACAAGATTTACAGAAGTTGGTTACGTAGGAAGAGATGTGGAACAAATCGTAAGAGATTTAATTGAAATAGCAATCTCAATGGAAAAAGTAAAAAAAAGAAAAGAAGTTTTTGCAAAAGCTCAAAAAGCTGCAGAGGAAAAAGTTTTAGATGCTTTGGTAGGAAAAAAAGCGAGTTTAGCAACAAGAGAAAGTTTCAGGAAAAGACTTAGAAACGGTGATTTGGATGATAACGAGATTGAAATAGCTGTAAGTGATTCTAGTTCTGGTGGTGCTTCTTTTGAAATTCCTGGAATGCCTGGCGCAAATGTTGGGATGATTAACATTGGAGAAATGATTGGTAAGTCAATGGGGAATAAAGAAAAAAAGAAAAAAATGACAGTAAAAGAATCCCATGAGATTTTAATTAATGACGAGTCCGATAAATTAATTGAACAAGACAAAATTATTAAAGCCGCAAAGCTATCAACTGAAAATAATGGAATAGTTTTTCTAGATGAGATTGACAAAATCTCTGCAAGAACGGATAGAGTTGGAGGAGATGTTTCTAGAGAAGGTGTTCAAAGAGATTTATTACCTTTAATTGAAGGAACAACTGTAAATACTAAGCACGGTCCAATTAAAACAGATCATATTTTATTTATTGCATCAGGTGCTTTCCAGCTTGCTAAACCATCTGATCTACTTCCTGAGTTACAAGGAAGATTGCCGATTAGGGTTGAGCTTGAGGCTTTAACTAGTGAGGATTTTAAAAGAATATTAAGAGAACCTGATTTTAGTTTAATAAAACAGTATGTAGCTCTTTTAAAAACAGAAAACGTTGATCTTGAATTTTCAGAGGATGGCATAGACACGATTGCCAATATCGCATCAGAAGTAAATGCCACAGTAGAAAATATTGGAGCCAGAAGATTGCACACTATAATCGAGAAAATTTTAGATGAAATAAGTTTTACTGCTACTGATCGAGCAGGAGAAAAAATTGTAATAAACAAAGAATATATTAATCAGAATTTAGATAAATTGGTAAAAGATACAGACCTTTCAAAATTTATTTTGTAAATTTATTTCTTTTCAAATAAATATAAAAAGCTCCTCCTCCACCATCTTCAATCTTAGCATCTTTTATTTCATTAATCTTATTCATTAAATCTGTATCATTTGTGATAAATTCAGGTACTGAATATTTTAAAATTCCAAGATCTTTTGAAACATAAGGATCTTTTTCATTTTCAGAATGGAGCCCTTTCCCAGTAACAATAATTAGTTTATTTACATTTTCATAAAAAGATTTGTTTATAAATTCTCTTATTTTTTTATTAGCTTCATCCAACGTATATCCATGTAGGTCTATTGATTTTGTTTTAAGTATCTTTTTTTCCTGATATTTAAGATCTTTATTATGAAGTTTTTCATCGCCAGCAACAAATTTATCCCAGTCTCTTTTATCTTTATCTGAAATATCGTTACTCAATTATGTAAGTATGTTTACAAGCTGCCAATTAGGATTTGCTGATGTGGTATCTCTAGAAAATACCCAGGTATCATAAATTTTCTTTATTTTTTCAGGATCACCAGAAACAATTTTTTTATCTTTATCTCTAATGCAAGTAATAACTTCAGCTATAAAATCTACAGTAACATTCAATATTCTGCCAATCTTTTTGTGCTCTTTAATCGTTGCTGAATTTACACCTATGAAAGTGATTTCTGCAAAATGACCTCTAGAACTTCTCTCATTTAAAGCCTTGTTAAACTGATTATATATTTCACTATTTAAAAGCGATCTACTAGTTGTAATTTTATTATCATTATCACTAAAATCTGTAATTACTGTTTCGTAAGCAATTTTTGCACCCTTTAAAAATTCTTTTTGAGCTTCATCATCAAAAACTTCCACTGTCTTTTTGGTTTCATTTATCTTATTTATATTTTTTATGACTTCTTTGAACTGAGGTTTTATTTTGCCCTCGAAGCCGGTTCTCTTACCCAAAATTCCTCTTAATCTCAAAAAAATAAATCCTGCTATCATAGCTAACAAAATTATATCTATGTATTCAAAGCTGTAATTCATGATCTTATAGTAATTACTATGTTGATTAATTTCAACCAGCAATTTAGATTAAGGACAAATGAACTCAATATTTCTTGTTATAATTTTAATCCCAATTATTGAGATTTATCTGTTAATTAAAATTGGCGGTCAAATAGGCGCATTAACTACAATTGTATTAATTTTTACAACAGCAATAATAGGTGTTTATTACGCAAAATATGAAGGACTAAATACTCTGAAGTCTGGCTTTGAACAATTGAGAAGAAATGTGACGCCAACTTATGAGATGATCTCAGGGGCAGCAATTGCATTTGGGGCACTATTGTTAATAATTCCTGGGTTTGTAACAGATACTCTTGGTTTTTTAATTATTTTTCCAATAAGTAGAAAATTTATTTTTAGTGTATTTTTTAAGACACAAATGAACCATGAAACTAAAAAAAAAAATTTTATTGATGGAGAGTTTGAAGATATAGAAGAAGACGATGACAGAAAAATATAAAATCTTAGTTAAATATATTAAGGATCTTTCGAGTGAAACTCCTGACATTGAAACTTATTTACATGTAAAAGAATATATTTCTAAATATAAGTTGGGTATAGACATTTCTAGCAAGGCTCTAAAAAACAAAATGATTGAAGTAAATACAAAACTTAAATTTGAAGATCAGGAAAAAAGTAAAAAAAAATCATATTTCGAAATAGTTTACTCTACAATTGTAAAAATAGACAACCCAATAAAAGATAAGGAAGAGTTACAAAAAATAATTTTAGTTGATGTTCAGAATGATATTTATCCAGATTTAGAAAAATCTCTCTTAGATGTTTTGCATAACTCAGGTTATCAAAACATTAAGTTTAGTAAAAAAGTTGATTTTGAAAGTTTGTATCAAAAAAGGTTTAATTAAAAAAATTTTTCTTTAAATTTTGCTTTAGATATTCTTTATGTTTATTTAACTCAACTTCTGTAGGTTTCACAATTTTTTTATAGTAAGACAACCTTTTATCATCATTTTTTTTATGTTGCTGACTATTTTCTTGGAAGTTTAAAGTTGGTTCTTTTTGATCAATTAAATTAATATAAACTTTTGAAAGTAAATCACAATCTATTAGGGCTGTGTGAGTAACTCTTCTAGAATTATCTATTCTGAATCTCTTACACAAAGCATCCAAATTAATTTGAGATCCTGGAAATTTTTCTCGCGCTAGGGTCAGAGTGTCTACAACTTCGTTATCGATTTTTGGTTTACCTAATAATTTAAGTTCATTATTTAAGTGTGATAAATCAAACTCAGAATTATGAATTATTAGTCTTTTATTGTTGATGAATTCCAAAAAGCTTTCTGCTACTTCATTAAATTTCTTTTGTTTAGACAGAAAATTATCCCCATATCCATGAACCTTAAAAGCTTGTTCGGATACTTTCCTTTCTGGATTTAAATAACAATGAAATCTATTTTTTGTTGGTATTAAATCATCAAGCTCTATACATCCTATTTCAACTATTCTATGACCATCTTTTATAGATATTCCAGTTGTCTCGGTATCTAAAACTACTTCTTTCATAAATTTATTTTTTTTTGAATGTCTTTGATATAAATATTAATTGTTTTTTTGGTAAAATCATTTTTAATTATGAAATTAGACCTTCTAATTTTATATTGAGATGAAAATTGAATTTTTTGAAATTTATTAAATAATTTTTTATTGAAATTTTTTCTTTTCGTCAATTTTTTTAAGATATCTGATTTTTTAGAATCTATAAATATTAGGATATCTCCTTTTTTATTAAGTTTATTTTCTAACAACAGAGGGACATCAAGTACTACAAATTTTTTATTTTTATTTTTTTTCAAAAAAAGATTCATTTTTTTTCTTATCTCAGTATGAACTATATTAATTATTTTTTTTAAATTATTTTTTTTTTGTAATATGGCTTTAATGATTTCTTTTTTTTCAATAGGAAAGGTTTTTATATTATCGGGCAATATTTTCTTTAATTTTAAAAATATTTTTCTATTTTTTTTATAAAGCATTGCTACTTCATAGTCTGCATCGAATACTGGATAGCCTAAGTTATTTGCTACATAACTTTTTCCCGAACCAATATTTCCTAAAATTCCGATTCTAATCATTTTTTAAAAGTTTTAACGTTTCAAAATTAACTTCTGGTTCAATACCATGCCATAATTTAAATGCTTCAGAAGCTTGATAAATAAACATTGTTGCTCCATTTTCAGTTATATTTCCTAATTTTTTCCCTTCTTTTAAAAAATTAGTTTCAGCAGGATTGTAAATAACATCATAAAACAATTTGTTTTTACCAACTTTTGAAAAATCTAAATTTATTTTTTCATTATTAAGACCAAGACTTGTAGCATTTATGACTACATCAAAGTTTATTATATTTCCCCATTCTAAAATATTTAAATCTTTAAATAAAATTTTTAAATTTTCTGCTTTTTGTTTGGTTCTGTTGCTAATACTAATTTCTGATACACCCATTTTTTTAATAGCAAAAACTATTGACGGAACCACACCACCAGCACCTAAAATCAATACTTTTTTGCCTTTCATGTTAAAATTTAAAGACTTGATAGCTTTATCAAAACCAAAGGTGTCCGTGTTGTGTCCAATCAAATTACCATTTTCAAAAATAATTGTATTTACTGATTGAGTTTGTTCTGCTTGGATGCTTAATTTGTCTAAGAAAGAAATTACCTTCTTTTTAAATGGAACAGTAACATTGCATCCAGCAATTTTTTGTTTTTTTATATCTTGAATAATTCCTTCAATTTCCTTTTCTTCTAATTTTATTTTATCATAAACTGCTTTAATATTATTTTGCTTTAACCAATAATTCTGAAGTTTTGGAGACAGTGAATGACCAATTGGGTTTCCAATAACTAAATATTTTTTCATTACAATGATGTTATATATTCCTTAATTTTTTTAACTGGTAGCCCCATAATTGTATCCTCATCCCCCTTTATGCTTTCAAATAAGTTTCTTCCCTCGCCTTCTATTTGATAAACATTATAAGCATAAAGTGTTTCATCTGATATTTTAGATAAATAGCTTGTTAATTCTTCATCAGATAAATTTTTCATGGTTAATATAGCTTTATCAGTATAATTCCAAATCATTGAACCATTTTTTGACAAACAAACGGAACTAATTAAAAAATGTGATTTACCATTAAGCTTCTTTAGTATTGTAAAAGCCTCTTCTCTAGTTTCTGGCTTCGATATTAATTCGCCGTTTAAATCAATTACACTGTCTGCCCCCAAAACTACTTCATCTATCTTATTTAAGCTCACTTTGTTTGCTTTTAATTCTGCTAAATTTTTTGATATAATTTCTGGACTTGCCCCTTCTTTTAACAAGCTTATTTTTACAATGTCCTCATCAACATTTGATGGCAAAACAGAGCTTCTAATATTGTTTTTATCTAAAATTTCTTTTCTAACCTTGCTTTTTGAAGCAAGTATAATTTTATTTAGCATTATTCAAATATATCTCATGGATTTTAATTATAGAAGCGGCTGTTTCTTCAACTGATTTTCTTGTTACGTCTATAAGGGGCCATTTATATTTTTGAAATGTTTTTTTAGCATCTAGCACCTCTTTTTTGATATTTTCTAAATCTGTGTATTGTATATTTTCTGTTTCTTTTAATGAATTCATTCTATTTTTTCTTAAATCAGCCAATCTTTCTGGCTCAGTGCTTAATCCTACTACACAAGCTATTTTAGGATTTTTTTTCAGAGTTTCTGGCAATGAGTTTTCGTTTACTAAAGGAATGTTTGATGTCTTATATCCTTTATTGGCAAGATAAATAGATGTAGGTGTTTTGCTGGTTCTGCTTACACCAACAAGAATAATGTCGGATTTATCTACTTCATTTATTAAATTTCCATCNTCATGNTTCATTGTAAATTGNATNGCTTCNATTCTATCNTANTANTCTTCNTTTAATATATGNTGNCCNCTTGGTTCATGNGTTGCTTTTTGATTAAGAATTTTTGAAAAATTTAAAATTAAGTTTCCAAGAACACCAAAACATGGAATTTTTTTATTTTCACTCACATTGGCCAAATATTTAGCCAAGTTGTTGTCTACAATAGTATACAAAATTATTGCATTTGTATTTTTTTCTGCATCCTCTAAAATTTTTAAAATTTGATTTTCTGTTCTTGTAAAAGAATAAGAGTGAACCTTATATTCTATATTTAAAAATTGAGCTTTAAGCGCTAAAAAAATTCTATCTAGGGTTTCGCCCGTTGAATCCGAAATTAAATATATTTGATATATATTACTCATGAATAAATTGTTAACAAATTTGTATTATTTTAATTAAATTACACAATTTAAAATTTTTTAATTTAAACTTGTAAAAACTGCTATTTATTAACATTAATAATAAATAGGTTAAAACAATCCATAAAAATTAATATTACAAAAAAAGCTTCATTTTAAACAATTTTAGTCGCATAATATGTTGATAAACTGTGAATATAATGTTTGTAAAAAATAATCACCTTTATTCACAGGATACATTACAACTACAATAATTAATAATACTTATTTATGAAACCTTTGAGCAAAGTAATAATTAAAAAAGATACTTCCTTTAATCCTATATGGATAATGAGACAAGCAGGAAGATATCTACCAGAATTTAGAGAAATAAGAAAAGAAAATTCTGATTTTATTAATTTGTGTTTAAATGATGATTTGTCCTCAGAGATAACCTTACAACCCTTAAGAAGATTTGATTTAGATGCTGCAATAATTTTTTCAGATATTTTAATGCTCCCTTATGGATTAGGTCAAAAAGTAGAATTTGAAAAAAACTTTGGCCCAAAATTAGGTGAATTAAATCTAAATGAAATTACTAAAATTGATGAAATCGACTTTGTAGAAAAAATACATCGCGTATATAAGGCAATAAAAAAAGTTAGTTTAGATCCTATTTTGAACAACAAAAACACCATCGGTTTTGTTGGTGCTCCATGGACGTTACTAGTTTACATGATTAACCAACAATCGCCTAAAAAAAACTTAAGAAAAGATTTTTTTAAAGATGAGTTTTTAATAAATAGAATTTTATTAATTATTGAAAAATTTTTGAAAGTTCATATTAAAAATCAAATAGATAATGGTGCAAATGTAATTCAAATTTTTGATAGCTGGGCAGGTTTGTTAGAGGAAAAAGATTTACCTAACTATGTCTATTCTCCAACTTTAAATTTAGTAAATTATGTGAAATCTTTAAATGTTCCAGTGATATGTTTCCCTAGAGAAATAAAAAATTATAAAGAATTCTGTGACATTGTTAACCCTGATGCTGTTAGCATTGATTATAATATTGATCCAAAAGAGGTAATTAGGGATATAAAAATACCTTTACAAGGCGGCTTAGACCCAAAAATACTGTTAACAGATAGCGAGACATTAAAGAAAGAGGCTTTTAAGTATTTGGAAATTTTTCGGGATCACCCATATATATTTAATTTGGGTCATGGTATTCTTCCCGAGACAAATCCAGAAATGGTTAAAAACTTAATTAAAATTGTAAAAGATTTTAAATGATTGAAAAAAGTCATCCGCCTATAAAATATGGTAAAACAGGTGTGCTCATAGTCAATCTTGGTACACCCGATTCTACTAATTGGTTTGATATAAGAAAATATTTAAAAGAATTCCTTTCAGATAGAAGAGTTATTGAGGTAAACCCAATAGTCTGGCAAATAATCTTGAATTTATTTATTTTGAATTTTAGGCCCTCTAAAACTGCTAAAGCTTATAAAGAAATTTGGATGAATAATGAAAATATGTCCCCACTTCTTTATTACACAAAAAAGCAAAGTGAGAAAATTTCAGATTTAATATCAAAAGAAAATATTGTTGTAGATTTTGCTATGAGATATGGAAATCCCAGCATTAAGAGCAAGATTCATAAATTGCATAAAATGGGCTGTGAAAATTTAGTGATACTTCCTCTGTATCCTCAATATGCAGCAGCTACAACGGCGACCGTTTGTGATGAAGTATACAGAACTTTGATGAGAATGAGGTGGCAACCTTCCTTAAAAATAATTCCTCATTACGAATCAGACCAACTTTACATTGATGCTCTCGTTAATTCGATTGATAAGAAAATAAAAGAAATTAATTGGAAACCAGACTTAATTGTGGCCTCATACCACGGGATACCAAAGAAATATTTTGATAAAGGTGATCCTTATCATTGTTATTGTCATAAAACTACAAGACTTATTTCAGAAAAATTTACTTCAATTGAAATTAAAACTACATTTCAGTCTAGATTTGGTCCACAAGAATGGCTTCAACCATATACTGACAAGACTTTAGAAAATTTACCTAAAGAAGGAGTTAAAAATGTCCTTACAATCTGCCCAGGGTTTGCTTCTGATTGTGTAGAGACTTTAGAGGAAATACGAATTCAAGCTAAAGAAAGTTTTTTAAATTCAGGAGGAGAAAATTTTGACATGGTCCCCTGTTTAAATGATAATAGTGATCATATAACTTTACTAAAATCCTTAATCGAAAGAAATATCTGAAACATGAATTCGTATTTATTATTTAAATCTTTACATTTAATTGCTGTTGTTTCTTGGATGGCTGGTCTCTTATATCTTCCTAGAATTTTTGTTTACCATGTTGAAAATAAAGAGAAAAAAGAAGCAACCGAGATATTTGAGGTTATGGAAAAAAGATTATTTTTTTACATTATGCGACCTGCAATGATTTTTACTTGGGTTTTTGGACTAGCGTTAATTTATCTTAATGGAATAGACATTTTTTCTCAATTATGGTTCCAAGTAAAGATTGTACTGGTTATATTGTTATCAGGATATAACGACTATTTAGGAAAATGTCTTTTTGCTCTACAAAATTCTACAAACACAAGATCTGCAAAGTTTTTTAGAATTATTAATGAAATACCAACGGTTATCTTGATTATTGTTGTGTTTTTAGCTATTTTTAAGCCAATCTGGGGTTGAAATAACATAACTAGTATATATATTATAAGTTATTGATAAGTCCTTATCAAAAAATTAATCATGAATATACAAGAACTAAAACTCAAATCATCTGAACAGCTTATTACACAAGCTGAAGAGCTTGGCATAGAAAATGCCAGCACATTAAGAAAGCAAGAAATACTTTTCGCTATTCTTAAGAAAGTTGCCGAAAAAGAGGAAATTACTGGCGTGGGCGTTTTACAATTATTACAAGATGGCTTTGGTTTTCTTAGAGCAATGGAATCAAATTATTTACCAGGACCAGATGATATTTATGTCAGCCCAAGTCAAATTAGAAAATTTGGTTTAAGAACTGGAGATACAGTTGAAGGACCAGTAAGGGCTCCTAAAGAAGGCGAAAGATATTTTGCATTATTACAGGTTAGTAAAATAAATTTTGAGGAACCAGAAAAAGCAAGACACAAAATTGCATTTGATAACCTAACGCCACTATATCCTGATAAGCAATTAGTTATGGAAGTTGAGTCAACAAAAGTTGAAAAAAAACAAGATTTAACTCCAAGACTTATTGATCTAGTTAGCCCAATCGGTAAAGGACAAAGATCCATAATTATTTCTCCACCCAAAGCTGGTAAAACAATGATTTTGCAAAGCATTGCAAACTCAATAGCTAAAAATTACCCAGAATGTTATCTTATGGTGCTCTTAATTGATGAACGTCCAGAAGAAGTAACCGACATGCAAAGAACTGTAAAAGGCGAAGTAATCAGCTCTACTTTCGATGAACCAGCTCAAAGACACGTTGCAGTAGCCGAGATGGTTATTGAAAAGGCGAAAAGACTAACTGAGCATAAAAAAGATGTTATTATACTTTTGGATTCTATTACAAGATTAGGGAGAGCATATAACGCAGTAATACCAAGTTCAGGTAAGGTTCTAACAGGAGGAGTTGATGCAAATGCCCTCCAGAGACCTAAAAGATTTTTTGGTGCAGCAAGAAATATTGAAGAAGGTGGCTCATTAACAATCATTTCTACAGCTTTAATTGATACAGGAAGCAGAATGGATGAAGTAATTTTTGAAGAATTCAAAGGAACAGGTAATAGCGAGACAATACTAGACAGAAAAATCGCAGATAAAAGAATATATCCAGCAATTGATATCACAAAATCAGGAACAAGAAGAGAAGAATTACTATTTGATAAAAACGACTTGCAAAAGATGAATGTTCTAAGAAGAATTATTGCCCCAATGGGAACAATGGATGCTATAGAATTTATTAATTCAAAATTAAAAGATACAAAAAATAATGCTGAGTTTTTTAACTCAATGAATAAGCCAGCCTAATTTTTATTTTTAATTAAATCTAAAAATATTTTTTCTAAATCTAAAGTGAATTGTTTACTATCAAACAAATTTTTCGTATTTGTTGAGTTTGATAGATGATTTTTGATATTTAAAATTTTTTTTCTATCAAGATAGAAATCAATTGCAGATTTAGTATATTCTTCAATATTTTTTGTTATTAACTTCTCCAAACCAACATTCCACAATATGCTTGCAGCTACTCTAGACGCAAACGAATTCCCCATCATTGTAATAATAGGGATACCCATTCTTATAGCTTCACTTGCTGTAGTATGAGCCCCATAGGGATATGTATCTAAAAATAAGTCTATAAACCTCATTCTTTTTAAATGGATATCCATAGTAGTTTTCTCTGCAAAAACGATTCTTTCTTTGTTTACGCCCCTTTTTGAAGCTTCTTTGAGAATATTAATAGCACCTTGATTGTTTTCTTTTAATAGCCATAGCACACTATTTTTGCACTGATTTAAAATTTTCATCCATGACTCAAAAATTATTGGATTAATTTTGTAATTGCTGTTTAAGCAGCCAAAAACAAAATAATCATTAGGCAATTTAAAAAATTTTCTACTTAAGTCCTTATTTGAGACTTTAATCTTTGATTGATTTGCCTGATAGCAATTAGGCAAATGTATAACTCTTTCAGAAAAATTTTTAAACTCACCCTGGGGAATGACATGTTTGTCAGCAATAATATAATCAAAATTTTCGTTTCCCGTGGTGCCCGGATATCCTAGATAATTAATTTGAATAGGTGCTGCTCGCTTAATGAAAGTTTCGGGTATTGAATATTTTGTATAACCGCATAAATCAATTGCAATATCAATTTTATTATCACGGCTTAAATAAGCAATTTCTTCATCTGATTTTTCAAATACATCATAAAATTTATAAAAATAATTCTTTACTTTATTCGTCAACTTGTCTTTTCTTGGACCATGATTAAAGCCATAGATTTCAAATTTAGATCTGTCATGATTTTTAAGCACATCAAGTATTAAGCGACTCACCGCATGTTCACGAAAATCAGGAGAAAAATACCCAATTCTAATTTTTTCATTTTTTTTGTGATTAAGTTTTATTTCATTTAATGTATTTGAATTAAAATCTTTAATATAAAGCTCGGTTGCTATCTTGTGTTGACCCTGGTTATCATTTAGAGACAGTAACGCAAAAGGTCGAATAATTTTTCTCTTATCCTTAATTCCATTTTCTATTTGTTTTTTTAATTTAGAAAAATTATCCCAATCACAAACATGCATTTTCGCATGCAACAAATCTCCGTGGATATAATCAATATTGTCGTTAATTTTTAAAGCTTTCTTATAATCATCTATAGCTAATTCTAGGTGGTTGTATGAATTTAGTATCAACCCTCTATTGAAGTAAGCTTCCCCAATGTTTTTATTAAGTTGTAATGCTTTATTATAAGAACTAACGGCCTTATCGTAAGATTTAGTTTCTTTATATAAATTTCCTAAATTATTGTATATTTTTGCATTCTCTGGATTTAACTTAATGCAAGTTTTAAAACAATCAATAGCTTCATCATATTGTTTTAAATTTTTTAACGAGATTCCTTTATTCAAGTAAGCATCAAAAAAATCTTTTTTTAAACTCAATGCTTTATTATAATAATTAATAGAATCTGCATATTTTTCAATTTTAGTAAGCGCAATTCCTAAATTATTGTGAGCATCATGAAAGTTTGGATTTAAATTTATTGATTTTCGTAAACAATTTACAGCCTCATCGTATTGATTGTTTTGCAAAAATGCAGATCCTGCAAAAAAAAATAATTTATCATTATTAATATTTTCTTTAATTAATTTTAAATATAAACGAATTGCATCACTAAATTTTCCTTTTATTTGTAGCTGCAAAGCCTTATTGAAGATTTTACTTTTATCTTGCATAATTAGTGATTAACCAAAATAATATATAATTATAAATTATTTTAGTTATATTTTAGTTAATGACCATATTTGCACTCTCAACTGGCCCAGGGATTTCTGGTGTTTCCGTCATTAGAATTTCAGGTCAAGAAACTTCAAAAGTAATTGAGGCCTTGACCGGCAAAGATCTTCCTAAGCCAAGGGTGGCAACATTAAGAAAAATCAACAAAATCAATACTTCTGAGCTGATTGATGAAGGATTAATTCTTTGGTTTCCTGGGCCTGAGAGCTATACAGGCGAGGATATGGCTGAAATACATGTTCATGGGAGTAAAGCTGTTGTTGATGCCTTACACTCTTCTATTTCAGATATAGAAAATTGTAGATTGGCTGAGCCAGGTGAATTTACTAAGCTTGCTTTTCAAAATGGAAAAATAAATTTGCTTAAAGCCGAAAGTATTGCGGATTTGATTTCTTCAGAAACAGAAATTCAAAGACAACAAGCAATAAAAATTATGAATGGAAAATCATCTGATCAATTTAATTTTCTTAGAGAAAAACTTTTAAAAATTTTATCACATGTTGANGCNAAAATTGATTTTCCAGAGGAAGATCTGCCTAATAATATTTTAGATGAAATCAAAAACAATTCAGATGAAGTAATAAATAAAATNAAAAAAATATTAAACGACCAAAAAGTTGGAGAAAGAATTAGAGAAGGTTTTAAAATTGCTATTCTAGGACCAACTAATGCTGGCAAATCTAGCTTGATGAATCATTTATCTAATCGTGATGTNGCAATCGTTTCTGAAATTGCAGGCACAACTAGAGACGTGATTGAAACCCATTTAAATATAGACGGTTATCCAGTTATAATCTCTGATACAGCCGGAATAAGAGATTCTNAAGATGAGATAGAAAAAAAAGGAATTAAATTATCTCTAAATAGAGCTGAGGAAGCAGATTTAAAGCTTGTTGTGGTTGATGCAAAAAGNCTTGATTTTACTGATGTTTTGAAGGGNTTATTAGATGAGNATGCAATTTTAGTTATAAATAAATCTGATCTTTTAGAAAAAGATATTGATCCAGAAATTAAAAAAACAAATCATGTTTTAATTTCNATTAAAGAAAATAAAAACATTGAAGAATTAATATTAAAAATAAAAAATAATTTAAAAAATAAATTTCTTACAAGTGATGATATTTTAATTACAAGAGAGAGACACAGACAACATTTGCAACAGTGTTTGGATCATCTAAATAACTTTAATCAAAAAAAAGAAATCGAAGATTTTGATAAAGCTGCAGAAGATTTAAGATTAGCTACTAGACATTTAGGTATGATAGTTGGAAAAGTTGATGTAGAGGAGATATTAGGTAGTATTTTCAACGATTTTTGTATCGGCAAGTAATACCCTATTTTGCTGGTTTTTTGCACTTTTTTTATCAAAAAACGTTGATAAATANGGCTTATTTACAAAAAATTAAGCCTATCTTGTAAATTATATAATCACATATAGATTTGGATTATGAAAAATGATTTGTCATTTGATGTAGTTGTAATTGGAGGAGGCCATGCTGGATGTGAAGCTGCAGCAGCTTCTGCTCGTCTTGGAGTGAACACTGCCCTATTTACTCATAAAATAGAAACTATCGGTGAGATGTCTTGTAACCCTGCAATAGGAGGTTTGGGTAAAGGTCATTTGGTTAGAGAAATAGATGCCCTTGATGGTGTTATGGGAGATGTAGCAGACAAATCAGGTATACAATTTAGATTGTTAAATAGAAGTAGAGGGCCAGCAGT
>FUFK010041751.1_pt1 | contig 15015 bp, 27 predicted proteins | sample 1021851 | NCBI WGS metagenome assembly FUFK01 (sample SAMEA51879418, study PRJEB19060) | metagenome | reverse complement strand
TAAACAAATTACAAGCGGAAGATTTATTTAAACAATATCATGGCAAAGTGCCTTTTGTTAAACAACTTATGGATGCTGTGATGAGTAGAGCACAACAACGTGGTAANGTTAGAACGNTNCTNGGTAGATTGTGNAGGTTTCATNTNTGGGANCCNAATCANTTCGGTATNCANAAACCATTGCCTCANGATGCAGCNCTNNCGGAACACGGACCAGGGATCAGAAGAGCATACACATACAAAGCTTTGAATAGATTAATACAAGGATCTGCAGCAGACATGACGAAGAAAGCCATGATAGATTTACACGCTGAAGGCATACTACCACATCTACAAGTTCACGATGAACTAGATATATCTGTGCAGAATAAAAAAGAAGCTGAAAAAATTAAAGAGATAATGGAGTCAACGGTCACACTTGAAGTTCCTAATAAAGTAGATTATGAAGAAGGGGATAACTGGGGCAGTATCAAATGAGGTTTTATTATGGCGTATCTAAATGCAAATATACCAGTGGAGTATGCACAAATCAGGAGAGAGTATCTCTATGATCTTAAAAAACATCATGGCGAAGTCGAAGATTGTATTATTTTTGGTATCTCCTCTATTACAGGTAAGTCGCTTTTGTTTCATGCCATTATGGAAAACGGTGCGATCTTCTACCGTTTACCGATCACTGCTTTCATTCAAAGAGGTTTTAAGCCAGAAGACGTTCCTAAACGTAGACTTGATGAGCTACAGTTATGGAACTGTTTTAGTTATTATCCTTCTGTTCATTCTTGGGACATTTTAGAAGCACAAGCTGGTAAATACATAGGTAANGATAAAAAATGGCACCCAGGCAAATATTTATTCACTGTTGACTTTGCTCACCCAGAGCCTAATATACTGGATACGGATCATTCAGAGATACCGCACGAGCATAAATGCGCTCACATCATAGCCCTAAACGACGGGAACTATGCAGCACAACCTAACAACAGATGTATTTGGGATATACCTTCATTCACTGTTAAAGATAATGTGCCTGATTGGAAAGTGCAGACATCTGAATGGAATGTGGAAAACACAAGTAAATGGAAGACCGAAGATACGGATAACTTCTTTTACGAAATTGAGGAGAAAAAACATGATTGAAAAATGTAAAGCAGTTTGTTGCAAAGTTTGGGACAAAATAAAAGCTGGCTGGAACTGGATCGTGTCTAGATTCAACAGGTAGTTTATGGCCCTAAAAATTTCCGAATCAGCAGCCGTACAGATGCCGATGAAGACGGTTGCCAGTTTGATCGCGATGATCGCGGTTGGAACCTGGGCTTATTTTGGCATTCACGAAAAATTAAATCAACACTCTACAAAGATAGAGTTGATAACAAAAGATTTAGAAGCTAACTCAGAGTTTAGAATAAAGTATCCAAGAGGTGAGTTAGGTCAATCAGCTGGAGAAGCAGAGCTTTTTATGATTGTAGAACACGTTAGTGGTTTACTAGAGGATGTAGAAGAAGAGATTAAGGGCATGAGAAACAATGCAGTTAACATAGAGTTTTTAAAGAAAAGAACTGAGAAATTAACTGAAGATGTGGAGAAGTTAATTAGAAACGGAAGCGGAAAACACCAGTGAAGAAAAAAATTAAATTATCTAAATTTGAGTGGGTTAAAAAGAATATAGTTATTGTGCCCGTAGTAGCAGCAATATTGGCTGGAACATTTACATCTGTTAGATATGTTATTAATCTTACAGATACCATAGAAGCAAACAAACAAGTTTTAATAAATTTACAAAGAGATTTAGAAGTAGCAAAAGAAAAATTAACAGATACAGCGACAAGACTCTCAGCTGCTGAGGCAACATGGGAAATGGCTGAAAATTTATACAGACAATTAGCTGATCAAGTTAGGGAGCATGCATATGATATTAAGGATCTTAATCGCTAGTGTTTTAGTAGGAATTATTGCTACTGTGAATGCAGAAGCACGTAATGAATATTTAAATGATGGCACAAATACCTGTGATCAAGGTAGCTGGGAAGCTTATTCAGAAGTAAGACAACAAGAATATAAGACAGGAACAAATGATGAAAGCCAACAACAAGTAGTAGGTCTTAGATGGAGAAAGTCCATTGGTCCAGTATGTGACGAGGAGTTTGCAAAAGAACAAAGAAAGAAACAAAAAATAAAAACACAATTAGAACTTGTGAAAGAATGTAAAAGAGTTCCTAGAATTAGTCCACCGCCTCCACAGTTTGCAGAGTTAATTAATATGTGTGCAGAACTAGGTCTTGTATCTACGCAGTCTTATGGTGAGAGAGACTTTGATCCAAAAGTAAGTTATTGGACAGTTTTAAAAGAACAGTATATGAAGGAAAACCCTGATATAATAACATTGGATAATTATAAAAAATGATAGAAACTGTATTCGCACTAATCTTAACNTTAAACGGAAATATGATAGANCATGTATANAAACCGNGCNTNANCCGATTGTTTNAAATCNAAGCGTATCGCGCAGAACGAGGTNAATCCNGAGNGAGTTGTATTCTCTTGTAAAAAAGTAAAAGCTCAAACAGAGATATACATGGATCGAAAGAAAATCGTTAAAATATTACCATAATGGANCCNTTNATACCNNTNAATACTATCATAGCTTTTATCTTGCTTTGNGTNGTAATNTATGTAGGGTTAAAAGATAACGATAAATTATGAAACTTACGGCTAACATAACTCTTGATGAGTTGACAAAGTCTCAAGTTGCGGAGAGAAAAGGTATNAATAANAATCCTAGTCCTGAGCAAATTGAGAATTTAAAGGCTTTGGCAGTAAATGTGCTTCAGCCAATACGCTCTCATTTTGACAAACCACTAATTATATCTAGTGGTTTTAGATGCGCCCAACTGTGCGTAGAGATTGGTAGTAGTATTAACAGTCAACATACAGCACACGATGAAGCAGCCGCAGCAGACTTTGAAATACCTGGTGTGGACAATAAAGAATTAGCTGTTTGGATTAGGAACAACTTAGAGGTGGACCAAGGTATTTTAGAATTTTACAAAGACGGCGAACCATCGTCAGGCTGGATTCATTGTAGCTATTCACGTAATAGTAATAGACAACAATGGTTGAGAGCTATGAGAGAGGATGGAAAAACTGTATACAAACCTTGGTTAGGCCAATGAAGATAGGACAATTAACATCACAAATCGTAACAGGACAATGTCCGGAGTGTAAATCAGAAACTCTTCTTGTTTCTTTTGAACCACACATTTATAGATGTGTAAACTGTGGTCACGATCTTGAACAAAAAGTTAATGGTGTAATTAAATACGTTGTAGCTAACGAACAGACACAATTTAAATCTAGCGTATTAGACGATGGCCAAGAAAGGTAATTTTTTAAACAAGGTAGCTCACGAACCTATACACCATAAAACCTCAATCGGACGTAGACCAAGCCTACAAAAAATGAACAAACACCGTCGACGCACGTTTAAGTTGTACAAAGGCCAAGGGCGTTAGTGTTCTGGAACATTATTATCTTCTTTTTNTTTGTTGATATTATTTTATTTTTAATACTTGCAATCGGTTCAATCCTAGTATATATAGGATAACAGAAAGGAAAAATATGAAATATAAATACAAAGTAATGAAACTACCAGATAACTATCTTATGTCTGCACCAGGTGGTGCAATAACATATTCCGCCTCTTCTGACTTTTTTAAAGTAGAGGAGAAAGAAGCAATGAGTCTAAAAAGACTTATCAAAACCTTTGATCCAAAAAAAATATTTTTGGTGAAATACGTTAACAAAAAAGGTAATGATCAAGAGAAGATTATTACAAATGGAAAATATAGTGACCATAACTCTTCTTTATTTGACTCTGTTGGGTAAGATCGAGATGACTTCTTTCGAAATCCCATCGAAGGAGAGTTGCGAATCATGGTATCATCACAACGTAAAAGTTACTGAACCTAAAAAAAGAAAAATGTTTAGTAGCCATTACTATCATGAGTATGATGGTAAACAAGTTATCGGCTATATTTGTAGTGATGATATTCCACAATAAACAAACCTATCCCTACGAGGGAAAAAGGGGATAGGTTTTAAAGGTGAGAAAAGATAATTATTATCTGTCATATTTCTGACACAATGTCAAGTCTCATTAGTTTGTTTACACACAAACGACACTGTAATTAAATCTCTATTAACTACTTCAGGCCCTATATCTGTCATCAATGATTTGGTTTCTACTAGTCCACTTTGAGCGCAATCATACCAGCTACCAAACACAACCTTGTGTTGAAATTCTGGCATGCACTCTCCGTATAAAGCAGAACACACCTTTATCATCATTATGTATTTAATCATTGACAATCCTACATTAAAATCCTATATTGAGTGAAAGGAAATACAGTATGACAGACACAACAAAATATAGAAACGCTTCGTTATCTCACTCAACATACAAGAAACTAGAGACATTGTCTAAATTAATTGACCCTGATGTCACTTTGTCCATTTCTAAAACGATTGAGAAGTTAGCGAACGAGAAAGTGAGGAAGTTAAATGGCAAAGCACAGACAACCCTTTCTAAATAACGATGTGATTCGTTTAGTCGAATTAAACAAAGAACCAGAGCAAAAGCTTTGGGTAGCCGTTCTAGCCAAGGCATTCGATGATGCATTTTATTGTTCAGATGATAATGCAGCTATTGATGCTTTACGTTGGATCAAACATGGAATGGATTTTAACTACGTTTGCCATTTAGCAGGTAGAAATCCAAACTATGTAAGAAAAAGAATGTTAGACAAAGTAATAGAAAGAGAAGCATCGATTCTTGGTAGAAAAATACAGTTAAGAAAAGCTGTAGATAACGTTATTGAGATGAAGATAGTTAAGAGAGGTCCAAAGCCAAAACAACCAAAGAAAACATACACAAAGAAAGTGGATGATTATAAATGGCTACCAAAATATGGACACGACTATGTCGAAAGGTAAAAGAATATGCCCGGAATGCAAAGGCAATGGACATTTAAGAACGGAAATGAATACGATCGTGCAGTGCTTAAACTGCTGGTCGGAAGGAGAAATAGATGAGACGATTTGGGCTAGGGATTATACTCCTATTGTGGCTGACGAGCTGCAGCCAAGTAGAAAAGAAGATTGATAAGTTTTGGTGGGATCCAGTCAAAGGAGTTTTTAGAATAACTTATGGAGTTACTAAATGAGTAAATTACTATTTATGATAAACGAAGCAGCGAAAAATTGGGAACGAACAAAGGAAGAAAAATATAAAGTAGAATGGTACAGACTTATAAAAAAGTGGTCCAGGATGTATGCATGAAGTTATGGCATATCTTGCTGGTCTATTTGATGGTGAAGGTTGCGTCACTTACAAACAGCGGTCCGAACATCGAAAGGGAAAGCGCAAGGCCTACAAGTTCTGGAACATACGAATTGAGATAAATATGATCGATAAAGACACTATAGATTATGTGCACAAGAAACTTGGCTGCGGGAGCACGGACCACCGACCACCATACCCACATCAGAACTACGGACAATATCGTTGGAGATGTAGTCACAGAGATGCCTACGAAGTAGCAAAAGCTTTAGTGCCTTTTTCAATAACAAAGAAAGCTAAACTAGAACAAATAGTAAAACACTATGAACCAAATTCTAAATAGAATCGCGTTTAACATTGGATACGCGTACGGTTACGTAAAAATCCGATGCCAACTAATACAGGAGAAGAGATGAGAAAAGCAAAACCAACGGGTATCAACCCAATACAACAAGCAGCTATATTTGAGAATCACGCTAGGACAGTAAGATGTGATCAAGTTATTAGAGAGCTTGTTAAAAATTCATTTGAAGCATGCGCTAGAATGAAAAGAAAAAATAAAAAATTTGCAGGGCAAATCATGATTGGTAGATTAGATTTACCTGGAGAATTTAAACATAAGTTTAGTTGCATAGATAATGGAGACGGTATGTCAAAAGATAGAGTTGTTGACTACGTTAATAATCTTGCAGAAACAGGTGAACAATCTGAAGATGGTAATTTTGGTTATGGAACTAAAGTATCGGCTTACGCTAGAAATAAAGAAGGTATCGCATATCAGACTTGGCATGATGGCGAATCAGAGGGTAGCTTTGTAAGAATACATAAAGCAAAAGAGGGTTATTACGGAGCGGAGTGGCAACAAGACTCTAACGACTACAGATTAGATTTAACTATGGATCAAAGACCAAGTTTTATAAAACAAAATGGTGGGTCAGGAACCATCGTGCACTTGTTAGGTCAAACTCAACAAGAAGATACAACGTCAATGCCGGAAGATTACATGACGAATAGTTTATTGTGTGGAAGAACAGGATCAGAGCATTGGTTGTTAGCTAAATTAAATACAACTTTTTTCACTGTTCCAGACTACATAACATTAAAATGTAGAGCGGCTGAAAAAACGTTCAGAGTTGCAAAGGGACATAAACACCATCTAGATTTTTATTCTAAATCTAATGAAAGAGGTGTGTTAAATTTAACAGGAGCTAAACTTCATTACTGGATTGTTTCAGAAAATGATGCAAGAAAAGGTATGAGAACAGCTTCACCTGCTCAAAGACAAAGCACTTGTTTAGTTAAAAGTCATTTAGGTTTTATGCATAAACAAGAGATGATTCGTTTAGAATGGAATCGTGAAGGTATGAAGTGTCCACTAAAAGATTGGGGACTAACATTCTCACACAAACAAATCGTGCTTATTGTTGAACCTTTAAATCATACACCAGATGAAAAACGAGTAACTTTATTTGGACCTGAAGGTAAAGAGTACAGAGAACTTATCCCAATGTGGAGAGAAGAGTTTAAAGAAAAGATGCCAAAATGTATTTACGACCTAGAGCAAAAGCTTATGGCAGAGAATACAGAAAAAGAAATGGATCTTACTTCTCTATACAGAAAGATAGCTAGAGACTTAAAACAATATGTTGATAGCGAATCAGGAGAACTTAGTGATCAAACTGATATACCATTGATGACAGGCGGTGATAGAAAAAACACCGGTAGCAGAACATCAAACACAGAGGGTGAAAGCGGAGATATCTTAAAAGAGTCTTTTGGACAGAACCCTTATCAAGCTAGTATCATTGGTGAAGGTAAGAGAAAAAGAGTTAGAACCACATCTATGAATATGTGTCCTATCGTGCATAGACGAAAAGACATGGAAGACTATGAGCTAGAGTATAACTACGACAACAACGAGCTGTCGTTTAATATGAATCTCAAACTTATTGATGAGTATGTGGATACTGTGAAGCCTGATAGGATGAAAAGAGACCTAGTTAAAAGGTTGTTTGTTGAAGATATGATATCAAGTCTAGTTAGCCGAATCGTATATGTTAGAGGTAGAGAAATGGGTCTAACAGACGAGGAGAAGAAAAAATGTCTTGATGGCAATAGTCTATTGATGTCTTTACAGGACAAGTTCAGTATCATAGAAAAGATCAAGAAACAGCTACAGCACCTCAGCAACAAAAAGGATATAGTTATAGAACATGAAGACAATACCAGATCTAATATCAGACCTTAAATATGCTTGGAAAAAGACCCGAGATGTCTACTTTAGGTTTTTCGAACATTATGGTAGTAAGATGANNGTNTATGGCTGGAATGGTAGATGGAAAAATAGAAAAAAAGGAACAGGNTATGGCAGAGACCGAGAAGAATAAAAGCGTCTTTGACGATAAGACTGTAAGTGACGACTATAAAACGGGTGGTGCGTATAAAGCCATCCTCAACATGTTCGCTGAACAACTAGAAGATGAGAAGTTTGCCGAACATTGTAGAAAATTTTTTAAAGGAAAAAAGGAGTAATATGGCTAAAGAACAAGTGAAAGTAGATATGTTTAACTGGGGACCGTGCGTTGTGCGGATTAAAATCTCTGAAGAGTTTAGAAAACTTTTGTTAAGCGAAGCTAAAAAGAATAAAGATGATATGCGAGGTAAACTTGCTGGACAGATCGATATTGAGACAGCGTATAGTGAAGAATCAAAAGCAAAGATTCTTCCTTATATGTCTAACTGTCTTGGGATATACGATCAAGCATGGCAGGCGTATACGAGAAAGAAGTTAGATAAAGCCCCTGAATATGTGTTGAGTGCGTTATGGATTAATTACCAGAAGGCGAATGAATTTAACCCACCACACGATCATGATGGTAAGTTATCGTTTGTAATATACTGTGAGATACCTGAGAAACTAAAAAAAGAAAATGAAAAATATAAGGGTCGAAGCTGTGGACCTGGAGGGATACAATTTTTGTACGGCGAAGGAACTAGAGACGCTATAACTTACATGTCCCATTTCCCTGAAGAAGGTGAGATGTTTATGTTCCCTGCTTGGCTGAAACATTGGGTGAGTCCCTTTCAGTCTGATTGTACGAGAATATCTGTATCCGGCAATATCCATGATTCGGCGCCCTTGAATAATATACAAAGGTTCGGACCTGAGTATGTAAAAGATAAGGAGAGTCGTGATACTAAAAAAACTGATCGTTAAACTTAGAATGTGGTACGCTGATGTTCGCGGACATCACGGTAAGCGTTGGAACTACGAACCTGGTGATTGGTACATGGGCCGACATCGAAGACGTAAATGATTAAGAAGCTAGATAAATACAGCTACGTTGGCGGAACACGGTACATGGACAACGGATCACGGAACTATGAAGTTGCAGGCTACAGATTACCATCAGTCACAACCATACTAGGTAGAACTAAAGATGACACGTTCCTCAAAGATTGGATTAAGAAAAAAGGCGAAAAAGAGGCAGAGCGTATTAAAAATGCTTCGGCAATACGTGGCACAAGTATGCATAAGTATCTCGAGAATTATGTATTAGGCAAAGGCTACGAAGATTTAACTGAGTTAGGACAAGAGACGAAACGTATGGCTGAGAAGGTCATAGAGGTGGGTCTAGCACCCGTCTCAGGATATTTCGGGTCAGAGGTCACAATTTATTATCCAGGCCTCTACGCAGGTTCTACAGACCTAGTTGGTATACACAATGATATGGAAACTATTATTGACTTCAAACAAGCGAATCGGCCAAAGAGAGAAGAATGGATTGGTGACTATAAATTACAGGCTGCAGCATATGCCATGGGNCATGACTATGTTCATGGCTCTAACATTGAACAATGTGTNATTATGGTATGCACTCCTGACCTATATTACCAAGAATTNAAGATTTCTGGGGCTGATTTACGTAGAGCAAAACATGATTTTTTAAAACGATTAGATAGATATCATGAACTAAAAAGAGAAGAAGAGGAGAAACCAACATATGGCACATAAAATAATATACGAAGCTTTGTTAAAAAAATACGAAGCGGATATAGCTGATGCTAGCGCCAAGATAACTATCTTGATGACAGACACGCGAATCATCCCGGAACACATCGATGTTACTGGTGAGATTGATAAGCTGTTGGGCAAGATAGAAGAAGCTGAGTCAAGGATGGCAATATTGCAGCGAGTTTATGGCGTAAATGAGGCAGTTAATTAGACACTATAGTAATATTTTTCATAATTTTTTTAAAAATTTAAAAAAAATATTTCTTTGTAAAATGTCCAATACGCAAAAAAGTCAATAAAGACGTAGAAATATGGGCATTAGGTGGACATTTTAGGGGTCAAATTGGACATTTTATGGTAAAAACTACTATATGAGAAGGAAAAAGAGCAGNTACAAGCATGCCACGATTGGCAAAAAGAAATANTATTTTTATAAAATAGTTTGGGTTGATCCGTGCGGGGACGCTGGGCATGCAGATATAGATGAAATGAAAAAATTAAAACCTGCTGTAATGATATCTCAAGCTTATATCTTTGCTAAAGATAAAAAACATGTTTGGACGTTTGCTTCTTATGATTCGGAGCAAGCTGTGTTTTCAGATCGTAATTGTTTCCCACGTTCTATAATAAAAAAGATGGAAAAAATATTAAACTAAATGATTGCTTTTGAATGGGAAAAGATTTTTTATAACGGCCACAAGGAGGAGAAAATGCAAGATCCAAAAAATAAAATTGAGGAGCTAGAGGACAAGATTGAAAAGTTAGAGAATGACATCGCTAACATCAAAGACGTTCTTGATGTCCAAGATGAACCAGAAATGGATGAGGATGATATTGAAGACGACGATCAAGATTAATCTTTTTTCTTATCACCCTCGAGCTTCTTTTGTTCGGGGGTGACATCTATAATCTGTGAGTAATCTTCTAGAATCTGTTTCATCTTTTGTTCTAACTGCTCTTCTGTTAGGTCTTCTAATTTTCCTGTTTTTATTATTTTTCTGTCTATGTATAATCCGGCAGCTTTTCCACGATTCGTTTCGGCGTTTACGGCTGCACTCCAAGCGCCTTTTTTCAAAGCTGCGTCTTTGATTCGCCCAAGTTCTGCCACATGGCTGGCGTAATTCACTTCGTATTTTTTAAGTCTTTCTTCCTTAAGTTCTCCAATATATTTGACAACCAATGGATTTAGTTTTGGATTGGTTAGTTCTGATCCTTCTTGCCTACAACGCTTTTCACTGTAGCCTGCCTGCTTTGCCGCCTCTGTTTTTGTAAGTGGTCCATCAGGTCCTCCAAACACAAGCAGTTCAGCGAATCGCTTTTGCATTTCTGTCAATCTCTTCGGTAATCCCATGTTGACAATTTAGAGTAACAATCCTATACTGTCAAGCATGGTAACAAGTAATAAAGATGCTGCCAAGATATGGGCAGAGATAGAGAAAGCTAGAAATGTAACACCCAAAGANGAGAGAGGAGCTAACGATTTGGAAAGAAGAATAGATGATTTGATGGCTATTAATAAAAAGCATCAACAACAAAATGGTGATCTTATGAAAGACAATTTGTTTTACAAAAAGAAAGCAGAGCATTATCAAATTATGTCAGANCAGTTGAAGAAGGAGTTAGAGGAGTTGAGANAAAAGAACGACTGGTGTATTGACAGAGTTTAGAAACAAAGGTGACGTGTAATGTATGTCAGGCATTTACAACAATACCTAGAAAAGTTCACAGATGGTAGAAAAGGTAATGGCGTTAGCAACGCCACCATCTACGTTCAGGTTGGTGGACACCTTGAAGANATCAGGCGAATCGAAGTACAAGAGAGTAATATTATTGGCAACGATTCGATTAGAGTAGTATTTAAGACNACAAAGAATAAGATATTACTGGCACCCACCATACCAGAGTAACTCCGAAATAATGCGGGGCCCAGAGGCTAAACTTTATCAAAAATTTAAGAGGGCTAGCAAGAAAATATTGTGGCACCGTATAGAAAATTTAGCCATTCCGGGTATGCCAGATGCGTTGGGATACACTAAAAATTTCTTCTACTTCACTGTTGAGTTTAAAGTTACGCGGGGTAACAAAGTTCGATTATCACCTCATCAAATTGCCTATCATGTTGCACATCCACACAATAGCTTCATCTGCATTGAGCACCTCGGTCAGAGGTCCATAAAACTTTATGAAGGGTCCGTGGTCCGGGATCTTGTATCACGGGGCTTGGAGCTTGAGCCTTTATGCTTGGGGCTTGACGCTTGCCGCTTGTGGCTTGAGGAGCTTGGCGCTTGAAGCTTGCGCCTTTCTTTTTTTAGTCGCTTGTAATGATTCGGGTGCCGCCAAACATGGTTCATTANNAATCGAATATCTCTTGGAGATATTCGTCTAGTCCTATTTGATCACTGAAATGGTGTTCGCAATAATCACCCCACCAATAACCCTGGACAACGTTTCTTTGTAAGTTGACCCAGATACTTGGACCGCCTCCCGCTACCATAAGCCGGGCAGACTTATAAGTTTTGTCTTGGTACGTGATCCATTCTATGTCGTAAACGTCTTCCATCCATTTGTGGGCGTCTTCCTTCCCTGCTGTTATATCTTCAGCAATGTTCTTACACATCCTGCGAAGCTTTGACTTGCAGTCGTCTTTTTTAATTGCACTCATTTTTTCCTTTCTGTTGCTTGTGGCTTGGCGCTTCTCTCTGCTCCCGCAATTCGCGTTTCTTACCCTTGCTAAACAGACCAAGAAGCTTGGTCAGACGTAGCCTCATGATGGATATATTTTACAACCCCCAACCTTTTAACAGAAAACCAGGTTACGATTTTCCAGCTACATACTTGACCCCAGATCCATCAGCAGTGACCGCGCCTGCGTGCGCATCGGTTTTGGCTAGCCCTAGCTGTGCCAATGGATCAGGGCTCAAGTTTGGCCAAGCCTATTTCTAGTTAAAGACTTAGACTCAATTGGAGGTCTCCTCCATCGTCGTTCTACACTTGACCCCAGATCCCCTGCCATATCTAACTGTTGGCATATGGCAACCCAAGAGTTGCGACCTCTACCAGAGGGGATCAGGGCTCAAGTATTATTCTTCAAACCCACAATCGATACATGCTACCTGTAGCTTTGCCCATTGATCGTAATGTGTTTCCTGATCACAGATAGGACATATATTTAAATAATATCTTTCTTTCATATTGACATCATATAAAATATAGGATACATTGTCAAGCATAATGATAGAATTATTTATTTTAATAGGAATAGTCGGCGCCATTGGAATCGCCTATTTTGGGATTATGGGAACATGATAGAATTGTTTACCATGATCTTTGCAGAAAGCCCCCTCGGTCTTTCTATTATTTTAGCGGTGGGCCTAACGGCCCTCTTGTACGAGATAGTACGTACAAGATTTGAGGACTAAAAAACTTCGGCCCCCGGCCTACGGCCGGGGGCCGAGGGGTCCCAGACCGTTTTGCAAAGTCCGTTAAACACGGACCCCCACCCACCCTTTTTGTAACAAAGGGGTCCCACTGCTTTGACATATATGCCTTGATTTAGACAGTCACCCACGATAAAAACGTTTTGGTACCATGGACTTGAATAAGGTAAACATAGAAAAATTACCTGCAGATGTGCGAAGGGTCTTCAAACAACTTCAAGTGTTGCATGCAGAAAAGAAGATACAGAACAAAGCAAAGAATGATTTTTTATCTTTTGTAAAATGTATGTGGCCAGATTTTGTAGAGGGGTCCCACCACAGGCACATCGCAGAGAAGTTTAATAAATTAGCCACGGGCGAAATAAAACGCCTGATAGTGAATATGCCACCAAGGCATACGAAGTCTGAGTTTGCATCTTTCTTGCTGCCATCGTGGATGGTGGGCCGTGAACCAAAGTTAAAGATTATTCAAACCACTCACAATGCAGAACTAGCTGTGCGATTCGGACGTAAGGCCAAGAACCTAATCGATTCGGACGACTATCAAAAAATTTTTAAAACTACACTACAAGAAGATTCGAAAGCTGCAGGACGTTGGGAAACTTCTCAAGGCGGCGAATACTTTGCAGCTGGTGTAGGTGGAGCTATTACAGGACGAGGNGCGGATCTANTAATCATTGACGANCCACATTCAGANCAAGATGCATTGAGCCCTGACGCATTAGAACGTGCCTACGAGTGGTATACATCAGGACCACGTCAACGTTTACAGCCAGGCGGTAAGATTGTCTTGGTGATGACACGATGGTCAACGAAAGATCTAACAGCTAAACTTATACAGAATCAAAAAGAACCAAAGTCTGATCAATGGCACGTGGTCGAGTTTCCGGCAATCATGGACCACGGACCAGTGTGGCCAGAATATTGGACCACGGAAGAATTAGAAAAGGTCAAGGCAACACTACCTGTCGGTAAATGGAACGCGCAGTGGATGCAACAACCTACATCAGAAGAAGGAGCCATTATTAAACGAGAATGGTGGCAGGTTTATAACAAAGAAACCATACCGCCTCTGCAACACGTTATACAATCCTATGATACAGCTTTCATGAAGAAAGAATCATCAGACTATTCAGCCATTACAACGTGGGGTATTTTTTACCCAACAGAAGATCAACCTGCTAATTTAATACTATTAGATGCTATAAAAGGCAGATACGAGTTTCCAGAACTCAGAAGATTAGCTTTACAGCAGTATAAGTATTGGCAACCCGAATCAGTCATTATAGAAGCTAAAGCTTCTGGTTTACCTCTAACTTATGAGTTAAGACAGATGGATATACCTGTAATTAACTTTACTCCGAGTAAAGGTAATGATAAACACGCAAGGGTCAATGCGGTTGCACCTTTGTTTGAAAGTGGTATGATATGGGCTCCGGAGCAGAAATTTGCAGATGAAGTCATCGAAGAGTGTGCAGCATTTCCAAACGGCGACCATGACGATTTAGTTGACTCTATGACTCAAGCTGTCATGCGATTTAGACAGGGTGGACTCATCACGCACCCCGAAGATTATGTGGATGACAAAACAANNAAACGTAAGCGAGTTTATTATTAATGAAAACACTAGTAGAACTATTGGTAGAAGCAGGCATCAAAAGATCTGAAGCTGAAAATTTAGTTAAAAGGTCCGGGGTCGAAGGTGAAGGGATCATGGCTACTAATGTTGGTAAGCTGATGACTAGAGCCGAACAAGGNGACTTTGTTTTATTTGGTTCAAGANTANAGGACCCTACCATACACANACCATACAACGCTTATGCNATAGGATCAGATCAAAGATTCATAAAACTTACAAGTGAATANAACATGATGGACAAAGCATTNAGGCAACACCTTAAAGTNNTAAACGATGATAAAAAATTATTAAGTCCTAAACAGATAGAAACTTTAAAATATAACATTGTGGTTAGAAACCGAACAAAGAACGAAATAGATAGACTTAATAAAGTATTAACAGATGAAGGTACAAACACTAGAGATTTATTATTAAGACAAGGTATAAAAACAGAAGATAGAGCAACTGCAAAAGGATTTTTCTTTGCCTAATAATTATAAAAATGCAAAAGCAGATTTAACAACTACAGACAACACAACAATATATACTTGTCCTAGTGCAACTCAAACAATAGTTAAAAGTATTCTTGTAAATGATGATAGTGGTAGTGG
>FUFK010048001.1_pt1 | contig 15017 bp, 5 predicted proteins | sample 1021851 | NCBI WGS metagenome assembly FUFK01 (sample SAMEA51879418, study PRJEB19060) | metagenome | reverse complement strand
TATGCGACAATTCGGCCTTTTCCTGCTGAACAAAGCTCCCGCCGGTATTGTTGATTTGTTTAACGATGACAAAGGAAGCGGATCGAAAACATGGATGAACTTTGGAATGATTTGGCTTACATTCGCAGCCATCGGGACTTTCCTCGCTCTCTGGCATGACTATGATGCTAGTGCATTGAACTCACTTGCGAGCATTGGCTGGGAGTACGACGACGGAAGCGCTCTCAACACATTTGTTGATGTTACCTTGATGACGGGCTTAATGTCGATNCTCATCGGTGGNGGACTTGTAGCAGCAGCCCGTGCAGGAGCGGGNCGCCTTGCCAGTGAAGCAAACGCCAGCCTCACTGCAATTCTTTTCTCTGTGCTTACCATNTCATCGCTGATTCTTCCTATCATTCTCGGGCTCTTGTTCGACCTTTCAGCAGCGAATGAGGAGTTCATNCGAGATCTGTTCATGCACACGCTGCGTTCGTTCATTATCATGGCTGTTATGATTAACGTTCTCTTNACCGTATCTCAACGAAAAAGCGAGGTTGTATCTGCGAGCAATTGGTTCATGTTCATGGCGCTTGCATCGTTTATTTTTGGATCCCAATTCAGATTCTTCGGGGAACTGGCAAATTCCACTCAGACCGTTTGGCTAGGTGAGCGCATGTCCCAATCATGGACGATTATTGCCTTGATTTTTGCAGTTGCCTACCATGTTGTCCCACGTGCTGCAAGCCGTCCAATCTGGTCTGATTCGATGACGAAAGCAAGTCTCCTTCTTCTCTTCTTTACGCTCCCACCGTTCATGCTATCCTCGGCAGATGCGGGAATGTTGCTGGAGAACCTCGGTGCTATTCTGATGACGGTTGCACTCTTACCAATCCTTGCAGGGTCCGTGAACATCTTGATGACTTCACTGGGCAACGCTACCGGCGTTGTTTCACGCCCCGGAGCATTGGCTGCCACCCTTGCTATGGTGTTCTTTCCCTTGTATGCTATCGGAGGATATTTCACTTCATTGGACGTTTTCATTGGCCTCGGAGCCCTTAACGATATGGCAGAAACTGTTGACATTGGCTTCATGTGGACCGTTGGAGGTNTGATGGCTGTTGCCTGTGTTGCTGAATCGTATCCTCTTGCAGGAGACAGACAACTCGCTTCACCATCGTCTGCATCGTTGTCGACGATGATGATTGCTTTTGGTGGTGTTACATCAACCGTAGCAAAACTGATGGGCGACTTTACTGAAAAAGCGCTCCTTGATTCAGGAAGCGAAGAGGTCGTCATGACGGACGGAGGCTTCAGTTTAACAGCAGCAGTCTTGTTTTACATCGGATCAATTGGTATCATCTTGTTGTTCCTCAACCTCATTCGTACTTCGGTTGGTGGAATGAAGGTCGATACATCCGTATCGACAACCTCAGATATTTCTCGATATTCGATGCAATTAGGTGAATCATCAATTCGCAAATTGTTGCAGCGAGGCGTCGGAGTCGACACGATTCTTGTTGTTGGAGCAGACGTTGAAGACGACGGTGGGATGACCATCATCGATGTATCCTCGACATTGCATAACGATGAAATCGACGAGTTCCCGGTCGAGAAGAATGAATTGGAGATGCTATCGGATTATCTCGCAAAGAAGGAAATGAGCATCTATGAATTCTTCCGCTCCATCGATCTTGATGACTCAGGACTCATCGACGGCTATGAACTTCAACAAGCGCTAAGAGCGGCAGAGATTGCGGATTTACCACCATGGGACATTTCAAAACTGATGCAATTTGTTGACTTGGATGGCGACGGACGAGTGAACCTTCCTGAGCTCGATATTGCAATTACCCGAATCCGAACAGGCACAACCGAAGAAGAGTGAGGCGAGGCGGTAATTCCGTGCGTATTGGGTTGGTTGGGAAACCAAATGTTGGAAAATCGACGTTCTTTGCAGCGTCCACGCTCATTCCTGTCGATATTGCAAACTATCCATTTTGTACCATAGAACCCAATGTTGGATTTTCGTTTATTCCAAGCCGCCAACCATGCCCATGTGGAAGTTTGCGAAAACGACTCGAGGAAGATGGCCGGGTACAGTTTTCAGATGAACGTGGAGGAAGCATATGTTCACCCCGCACAGGTTCCTGTGAAGGTCACCAACGCTACGTACCTTGTATGCTGGTCGATGTTGCAGGACTTGTTCCCGGNGCAAGCCAAGGGCGAGGTCGTGGGAATGCATTCCTTTCCGACCTCGCAGAGTGTGATGCGCTGATTCAGGTCATCGATGTTGCTGGGACAACGGACCTTGAAGGGAACCCGACTGGAGTGAAAGCCACAAAGGAGCAAGCCATTGAACAAGCCCTTGCTGAAGTGGAATTCCTGACCAGTGAGCTCGACGCTTGGCTCCTGGGTCTCGTCAAGGACGGCTGGTCGAGGGGTGCTCGCAGAATCCAAGCCGAAGGAGTGAAAGGATTCATACAGTTCTTACAAGAACGACTGTCTGGACTTGGGGCAACGGATTCAATATGCCAGCGTTCCTTCGATGCATTCGCTCAACAGCATTCTGACATGACATCTCCATGGGATTGGTCGGACGACGTGTTGACACTTCTTGCATCCTCAATTCGTAAGCACCTCTTCCCCATCTTTGTGGCTGGGAACAAAGCAGATCTTGCACCAGAAGGCGTATTGGACCACCTCCGAAACGTACTTCCCTCGTTTACGCCATGTTCTGCTGAAACTGAACTTGCACTCCGACAAGCGGGGAAGGCAGGATTCATCACCTATACTGCTGGAGATTCCTCTTTCGAACTCTCCGACAGTCAAACGATGAACGATGCTCAGGTGAGAGGTCTGTCTGTGTTAGCAGAACGTTTGAAAAAATTAGAGGGTACTGGAATAATCAAACTACTTGATCAAGTTCTGTTCGATGAGCTTCAGAGAATTGTTGTTTACCCCGTTCAAGATGAAAGTCAATGGACGGATGGTGATGGGAATGTATTGCCTGACGCGCTTGTTGTCCAAAATGGGACTCAAGCCAAACAATTGGCATACAAAGTCCATACTGACTTGGGTGATGGATTCATCAAAGGCGTGGACGGAAGGACGCGACGAATTGTTGGTGCAGAGCATGAGTTATCGGATAGTGATGTCCTCCGAATCCATTCGAAATGAGATTCAGTGACCTTTCGGACGATCATAATCCGGCGTTAAGCGGGATAGATTGCTCGAGTATCTTGCTGCACTTGTGAAGAAGAGAACGATTGAGGCTAAGGTGAGCAATGTGAGCATAATCAGCATGTACCATCCCCAAGGATTTACACCGCGAATTGTCGTGATGTAGATTCCCCACAAGACTGTGAGGTACAGGAAGGGGCGATAACGTCGGGTTACCGTACTAAGACGAGCCGACTTCAATGTGTCATCGTAGAAGTTTGCAACATCTTCTTTGCTGACTAATCCATGTTCAATTCCACATCGTGAGCAAACTTGTGTGTTGGGACCGTTACCATGAATGAAAGATTCACGAGGGTAGGTTCCTGAGCAGAGTCGACAGATTGGCATCTTCTTCCCTCACTCTTACCCAATTACTGCCGTCATTTCAACCATGCGCTCAATACTCTAGGAATTTTGAAAGGATGTGTCCTCCAAATTGACTTCCGACGGATTCTGGATGGAACTGAACTCCAAAAACTGGTCTCCCTTTCGCACGGAACCCGAGAACCAGTGATTTTGTATCGTCAGTTGCATCGACGATCAGGTTTGATTCCCCGCTAACATCAGCAGTAAGGTGGGTTAGAGAGTTGTATCGTGTCATTGAAACATCATCCAATCCCTCAAACAAAGCCTCGCCTTTGTGCAAGCATTTCACAGGGGTGCCATGCACAGGCCCAATTGGGCTTGGGACCAAGCTCAGCCCTGATGACACACCGATTGCTTGGTGCCCAAGGCAAATCCCGAGCAGCGGCGGTGCATCGCCAGAGAGGGACAGCTGAGCAAATTCCATTGTCAGTCGACTGTCACTTGGCCACCCTGGTCCAGGTCCGAGGATCACGTGCGAAGGTTGCAATTCATCCAGTAGTTGCTGAGCTGTGTATTGTGTCTCACGCCGCCCAGAAATGATGTTCACATGGTGTCCTAAGCCACATACGTCGTGAGCAATGTTGTAAGTAAACGAATCCAAATTGTCAACAAGGAGAACTGCATTTTTCTTGAAGGACTTTGTGTTGATTGTTGCACTTACTTCATGGGTTTTTTTCTCGCTCTCAAGGGGGAGAGGATGAATCCCGAGACTCTTCACTGGGTTGGCCTGAACGACTTCTTCAAGCCATCCGCACGATCGTAAAAGGGCGTTCGCCTTCCATTTTGCTTCTGCAACCTCCGACTTTGGATTTGAAGCAATCGTAATTCCTCCTCCTGCCGTCACTCGCGAATTCCAAACATTTCCTTTCTTGTGAAGTTCTGCTGTTCGGATGAGAATGTTCCACGATGAGTCTCCTGTCAATGGATTAAACCAACCCATCGATCCAGTCCAGAAGGAACGTGGTTTTTGTTCCAATTCGTCGATTGCCGCACATACGACAGTACGTGGACAGCCGGTGATTGAGCCTCCAGGGAATACATTCTCGATTGCGTCAAAAAGGTCAATATTTTCCTTTAATCTGCCTTTGATTCTTGATACCAAGTGCTGGACTTCAGCATATGCCTCAACATCAAACCGTTCCACCCAGACTTGATTCGGGTGAGCGATTTGTCCAACATCGTTCCGCATCAGATCAACCAACATGCGGTGTTCTGCTCTTTCCTTCTGGTCGGATATCATATCTTCCCGTAACAGTAATTCCTCTGCCTCCGATGCCCCTCTTGGCGCAGTCCCCTTGATCGGAGCCGTTGTAATCACTCCCCCTTCTGTTGAAAGCAAGGATTCTGGCGATGCTGAAACAAGTGCAAACCCCTCATCCTCCATGTGTAGAAAGCCTGAGTACGGTGCCGGATTTGATGCAACAGAATGAGAAAAAACATGCCAAGGCTCTGTCGTAATCTCACCTTCCCAAGAACGCCCGTAATTTAGTTGATACAACTGACCATCGACAATTGATTCCTGTACTGTTTTCACAATTTTTTCATGTTCTTCATCTGTACAGTTCGAGACCGGTTTCTTTCCATACGTCAGTTCGGGTGAAAAACTGTGAACAGGTTCATCTTCCAAACAACGTTCTGATTTCACTTTCCATTCCGAATCCGTAGACATGACGACGAGTCTATCCTCATTTTTCAAGTGAACAATGCATCGATTAACCTCCCATAAAACGCACAGTAAGTCATCTTTTTCTGGGAGGTTTTGCAAACGAATCGGTTGAGTCATTTGCAGTAAATCATACGACAATGCTCCGGCCCAAAAAGGATTCTTGAAAGGTGTTTCATTTGTGGAGGAACTTGGAAAAGANACCTCACCAGCATGACATAATTCTCTCAAACCACCCGCAAGTGAAAAATCAGAAATTGAACGATCTTCTTCCCATGCTTTACCGTTCCAAATTTCTCTTTGGAACCTGAATTGAATTCCCTCTTCAATTCTTGTATCGCCAGAAAGAGGAGAGTGTTTTCCAGCGCTTGGTAAATCATCTCTCGATGGTTGCCGAACAATGACTCTCGTTGTCGTAGGCCCACAAAGCAGAGAAAATTCAGAAAGATAACTTGCAGGGCCGGCTGAAATTAACATAAGTTCGTCCGGTGAACCAAAAAAACCGGCTTGGTTCCCAAGAAGGCCGTGTTCAATCAAATGGTGGCGCGCAGACTCCAAGGTGATCATGTCCACACATCCTCCCAACTCCGATCATCATTGTACTTCGTGTTAAGAATTGATGCACACAGATCAAAAAGCCGAGAACCCTCATCACCAATCGGCTCACCGTCAATGGTATCAATCCCAAAAACGCCAACTCCGCTACCCACCGCAACAGCTTCGACGCAGCGGGCTACAAGTCTCTCGTTCAATTTGCCGGTTTGTATATGGTATCCAGCGGCAAGCAACGAGGAGCGGATTGCATCGAGCGTAATCGAATCAACGGAATTCGGTGAGTTGCTGTGCCAGATCACTCCATCTTCATCAAGAATGAGTGGCGTACAGCGGTCTGCATCAACGATGCAGTACTCATGGACCATGAGGGCCAAATCTGCACCAAGATTCTCTGCATGCTCTCGAGCGTCAAAATAAGCGTCCCATGCCCCATGTTTGGTTCCAGCGACACGCTTTGCCCAAACTGGGCTAGGAAAAGTCACAGCATCAACACGTTCATTCTCAAGTGCGAGGGGGCGATATGACAGATTGAGGTCCAGTTGACGAGATAATTCAATCCTCAATAGTCCCTCGTCGAATTGAGGNGGTTTTTTTNTCAAAAGTTCCATAATCGATTCTTGAGTGATGTCTTTCGTATCGATTCTCAACCTTGCAGCATGAGCATCCAATCTACTCAGATGATTTTCCAGTAAAAACAGTCCGCGACGCTTTGAGAACCTCATGGTCGTAAAAACCGACGAGCGAGGACCCTTGCTATCCTCGGTCATGGAATGCCCTTACCGCACTATGCCTTGAGCATCTCGGTATTACAACAAGTCATCAAGGAATGATGTGTCAATACCAGTTTCCGATTTTTTCTGTGGCTTTCCAACGTTAAGATCGTTTAGTAGAGTTTCGTCAACTGGGCTCCGAATGGGGTTCATGACGGGCCGTTGTGACACGTATTGTTCTCGACCAATGTCTTGACGTTCGATTCGATCTGCTGCATCAAACAGTGAATCCGTCTGGAGCGGGGCGGCTGGAGGAGGAGGTACCGTTGTCTGGGGTGCCGTATCCCAAGGGTCGTCACTAATTCCCCATGTGGCAGTTTGAATTTCCCACTCCTTGTCTTTTTGTGACTTGGAATTTCGTCCACGGACAATGGCGAGTAACAGGAGGAGAGAGAGGATAGCAAGGCCTGCAACAAGGAGATTTGGAGTTGTCAAAAGCGATTCAAGATTGTTCTCTGAAGTGGTCTCTTCGGCAACTTGACCAGTGGAGTCGAAAGGCGGAATCCTCTTTGCGTCTACGGATTTCCGTTCTAAATTATCGTCAAATGTTGTCACAGATATGTACCAATCCGTGTCGTTGGAGAGGTCAGAGAATTCTGCTCTGGTGATCAGGAAAGAATTTCCGATGGTTTGATTGANGTACGTAGCATCCGAACTATCGCTATAATCCTCAGAGCTGATGTGTATTTTGTATCCTTTAACATTCAAATCGTTGGAATGATTCCACGTGACAAGGATGTTTGTTTCTTCCACCCATATCAGTGTAATACCTTCTATACTGGGGAGGTAACCGCCCGGGTCCGTAACTCCGTCATCAACGGGTTGCGTTGAGACAACTGTCAAATCCGTTTTGATTGCGTTCGCCGATGAATCAACAGGAACGACGGCGACCCATGTTTTCAAGCCGGGGAGGACTTCGATGTCTCCTGCAAGCATTGAGATTGTGATGGGGAAGGATGGATCCCTATCCAGAATCAACGAGGGAGTATTCGGTCCGTCTGCACCTATTCCAACGCTTGAGAAAGCCCACGATGCGGCATACACTTCGTATTGAACGACGTCACCTGCTGGAGAGAGATCAAATTCGAGGTGAAGGGCCATACCATCGTCGTTGGGGCGATCACTCAACGTGATGTTCTCAAGACGAGGCGGTGGTGTTGTATCCTCGAAATTATTCACTGGCACCACACTGGCCGAAAGGAGTGAATCTGTATACACATTTCCTTGCAAGTCATGAACTGTGACTGTGACAAACAATTCAATTCCTGGTTGAATGAGTTGCGGAGTATCTGAGAGTCCAAATTCTTCGGCTTGGGCCACAGCGCCGTAAAGTGCAGTGTTCAGCGTCAATTCGATTGGATTTTTGTCCTCATCGATCCACTGCTTATCGATGACAACGCAACCACATTTTGCGGGGTCATCTCCGTAAGCATTCCAAAGGTATCCAATATCATCAACAGGTTTGTCTGCAGCCCAAACCACATATTTGCTAAAGTCTCCTGCATCAGATATTGACCATACGACATCGATTGCAGTGCCATCATCATCCGGGTGATCGTATGCTTGAATGCTCTCAATACGAGTCGGGGGCATTGCTGCACCGTTCGAATTGTCAATCGGCGTTGCAGTTACAATCTCAACATCATTGAGGTTGCTGTTTAACCAAGTATCGAAAGCAACAACTCCGATATAATACTCCAAATCATTCGTCAATGGTAGGCCGTCAATCTGTGAGACGATTGTTGAATTGTCCTCACAGTTGTTGACAATCGTTGATTCAGAGAATCCTGCAACAGAGGTTGGTTGCGTGGCAAACACAACTCCTGTGATCATGTATACCACGTAATAGGCACAATCATCAGCGCTGCTTGCGTCCCATCCAACTGTAATACGGCCGCCTTCATCGTCCGGTGTATCAATGGCCCAAACGTTTTCTAATTTCGCTGGTGGAATACCATCGTTCACTCCGCCTGTTGGCACCACAGGGCCAATGATTGTTGCATTCATCAAATCCTCTTGACCTGTGGTATCTACGCACGTAAATCCAAGCCAGTAAGGCCTCCCTGGGTCAAGATTAAGGATGGTTGTGTTTCCTTCGGTTGGCAACACTGAAGTTTCAACCGACAGTCCCAAAATATTCGTCATTTGCTGAGTTGAAGTGTAGATCCGCGTTTCAAGGAGATCAATCGCTTTGCATCGCGCCCACTCTGTCTCAAGGTCGCCTGCAACGCCACCGTCAAGTGGTTGTGCAGTTGCCCACTCAGGAGGAGTTGGAACTTCATTGCTTGTTGTCACCGGTCCGAAAACCTGGCTCGGTAACCCATACCGTCCGTCGTTGTATTCGACAACAACAAGGGCATAGTAATCCACTCCGTCGATAAGCGGAACCCCGTTTGCTGTTGTGACATCTGCTCTCAACCTGCTGTGAATGGATTCGGATTTGTCGATGATTCTACCAACCAGATCGATATCGGTCGGTAGACCAGTCCAAGGTTGGTCGCTTACNTAGACCAAATAACGACTGAAATCAGAATCGTGAACAAGGGTCCACTCAACGGTTAGCGTACCGCCACCATCATCCGGCCGATCATACATGTCTGAGATTTCAACCGGCGTGTCCAACCGAACCCAATCGTAGGTTAATCTGACCTCGATCGACCCGTTTGAAGGTGCGATGAGTTTGATTGGAACAAATCGGGTTCCGTTAATGAGNTGCCCATTGTTTATTGCCAGCTGAAGCCCGTCTTGAACACCGGTACTGTCGTTCAAACCGAGGACAGCATCGTACCGAAGCTTCGTTGATTGTGCCCAGACAGCCGCGTTGGATACAGGCGACGTCATAATCAGAGGCACGGTTTGGAACATCAGACCGTGCACTCCAGGCTGGCCAACCGATGCATTAAGCAGTACAGGCTCGTTCGGTGACACGAGCTCTATTGCGTAGCCAGGATGCGTCATGTTTGAGATATCNATGAATTGGGAATTAAACCCAATATTGAGAGGATTCGCATACCGTGCGGTTTGACTTTCCATCTCATCAAATGCGCTCGCTGGCGTCCAACCCCGAAGACCTGCATCGCTTGTCGTTAGCCAGAAGCCATTTGCTCCCACGGCGACGTTGGTTGGATTTTGGACGGTGGCAGATTTGACAGAGGAGTGGGCCTCCGTGTGTGCCTCTACGATCGCCATCGCATTAAGACCCATGAGCATGAGATGTGTTCCATCGCTGCTCATTCTGTAGACAGGCCACGAAGGAAGCTGGAAACTGGCTAAGCCATCCTCAAACTCGTCACTGAGACCATCGTAATGGACCATTGGTCCGACGTCGGTTGCGATGTGCAATCCCGCATAATCAGAAGCGACGGCTGTAACATAATTCGAAGGAAGTTGATCGAATCTGTGTGTAGAGAGGACGCCATTCGACGACGAATCAAGAATTGANACGCCCGGTCGTTCCGAACCCGCACCATCGTGACCAACCACAAGTTGGACTGCTTGGTTTACGGTAGGAGGGGAGTAGGTTTCAATTGACCATACAGAATTTCCAACNAGNCCATCTGCGCTNGTATTGGTGTTAATCGCCCCGGTCGCTGGTACATACTGCGTAAGACCACTGGCAGAAGCNATGTAGAGTGTGTTGGAGAGGAATTTGACATCTTCGATGTTTGATGAAGGTAGACCATCTGCAGTCGTCAGTGGGTTATCCCAATCGTCAGTGGTCACGTTCCATCGGGCAATACCGTTCTGTGTTGCTACGTATACGTGATCGGGCGAGAATGCAAAGCCTTGGATGTTGTCTGAGGGCAGGCCGGAGAGAAGTTGACCACTTCCGAATTGTCCAGCAGCGATGTCGAAGGTTTGCATTCCCGCCGAGGTTGCAAATGTACCAAGCAATCCAACGTACATTGTGGATACTCCGTTGGATACATGCATGTCCAAGTCACCAAGACTGTTGTGAATTGATCCGGATTCTCTGAGCAAAGACCCGGTTGTTGTGTTGAGTGTGAACAGTCCGCTTCCTGATGTTGATACGTAGATATTGGTTCCATCAAGAAGCATATCTTGTATTGTAGTGAAGAACGGTAAAGACCACCCCTCTTCCCAATCGATTCCTCCGCTTGAGTTGAAGGCTCCTTGGAGTATGCCTGCGGAGCCTTGGCCTCCACCGTTCGGGGATTCAGTAGCGATCCATATCTTCGTTCCATCACTCACCATTGAGCGAACGTTACCACTTACCAATGCAGGCAATTCAAAAGCAGTATACAGCCCTGAGCTTCCCAAAACATCGACACGAGAGTAACCGCTGGCAGCTCCGGCCTGTCCAATAAGCCATTCCGTTCCGGTGTGTTTGACCGAAGTTACAGGCGTACCGACACGCTGTAGGCTGGCTTGTCCCGTAACGGAACCTCGGGTTGAGAGAACAGCAAAACCTCCTGACTCATCGTATCCTACTACGAGTTTCCCATTCGAGTAGGACATAGCATCGAGCCACATTGGATCCTCAGGTAGGTTGTTTGCGGCAGCAGTCAATTTTGGAAGCCATGATCCTGCAACTGTGTCGTATTTCGATATACCCTGATCGTCCTCATCATATCCGACGTAGAGGGTAGCAACAGAATCGCATGCTACGGCAGCAACCCTTCCANTGCTCAAGACAGATGTGGTAAATGACCCTACAACAGAGGAACTGTTCAAATCCATGGAAACGATTCCACCGTTGTTGTTGAGCAGTCCAATGTAGACATACGAACCGCACTGGCTCATCGAGAGAGGGTAGCCATTAGGGATTCCATTCTGTCCGGTTTCAACCGTTGACCATGCACCCGTTGAACCATCCAAATGGCCAATAACTCCACGCTGGAAACCACCCCACCAAGCAAATGTGGCGGTNCCAACNAGTAGGTGCTGTCCATCGGTCCAGAGTTCACCAACCCAGTCTCCAACGTTGTTCGGTAGACCGTTGCCCGGTGTCCATGTGGATTCCCATGAAAATGTGGTTTCATTGAAGCGTTCGACACCGTCTTCGGTCGCAAAGAGGACAAGTCCATCGTATTCAATGATCTCTCGAATTGGGAATTCAAGATTGTCCCAGAATCCAAGCTTGGCCCCGCTTGGACTGTAGACTTCAAGACCGAGTTCGCCCCACGAAACCCATGTATGGCCACTCGAGGATTGATACGCCGTCACTCGGTCAACTTGGCCCGATGGTAAAACGGAAGTGTTCCAAGTGCTTGTGGGTAAATCGTATTGGACAATACCTCCACTACCATCTTGATTCCCACCTTGTCCTGAAACGACACTCGCAAACAATGTATCGCCCAAGATTTCCAAGCCTGCAATATCTCCACCGTTCTCACCAATGCGTTGTCCAGCATCAATCGGCGTTATGGACGTAAAGTTTGCAACATCTATTCCATAAATGCTGTCACTCGAGCCTCCTTGGTGGTAATACATCGTGTAACCATACATCGTTAAGTCGAACGGATCACCGTTCCCGGAGTAGAGTGAGTTTGATTTTTCAATGTCGTAGAACTCTGTTCCATTGGCTGTTCCAAGGAGTTGGAAACCGTCTTGTCCACCAACCCATATGTAGCCTGGTCTGATGTCCGCTATCAGGCTTGTAACATCCTCGTTGCCGTTGTCAAGGGCATTGTCTTCGGTCCATGTGGAAAGCCACTGACTGTTGGCGATGTCCCACCTTGCAACACCGATACCTGTTAGCCCGATGTAAGCGATGTCGTCAATAATCTCAACAATCGCATCATCTGTGGAAGCGGTTGCTTCCCATTCTCCATCGACGGAAAAACTGCTTTTGTCAATGAGGCCTACGCCACTAAACGTGCCTCCGAACACAGTAGTGCTGTTTACGCCAACTGCATATGTCCCCCAATTTGGCATACCATCGTAAACGTTGAGACAGTCATCGATTGCGCCGCTGCTCGGGGTATAACGACAGACACCGATGTTTGTTCCTGCATACATCCAGTTGCCATCGAGTTCAAAATCAAAGTGCTGGGAAGGACGGCGAGTCCAGTCGTTTCCAACTGTTGTAAGTTGACTCATTGAGGATCCATCCCAGATGAATCCTCCGAGTTGGGTTCCGATCCATAGGTCGTTTCCGTTCCCCTCGAGCGCGTACACTGTATCGGAGGTCATGATGCTGTTATCAGAATTCAGTGGCGTGAGGATTTCTCCCGTTGAAAGGTCTTTTCTTGCAACACCATATCCTGTAAGCCCCATGTGGAGTACATCGCCGACAACTGCAACCGGGGCATAGTCCACGCCGTTCACACCTGTTGAGCCCCACGCCGCAAGGAATGTATCGTTGGCGATATCATATCGAAGCAAGCCTTCGTCCGATGACCANTACCCGACTCCTCCATAAGTTGCAACTTGTCCAGTTAGCAGGTAATCAGAGGTAAGGAGCGTTGCAGACCCGACTGCAGTAGAGTCAACATCCGCTCGGTACGCGGCATTCTCTTGTATGAAAAGAATCTGACAACCCTGAGTTGTTGTACAATCACCAACTGCTGCGATATCAACAATATACTGTGAATTGGAGTTCTGGTCTTGGCCAGCAGGGATATTGGTTCGGATGGATCCGTTCTCAATCAAAAACAGACCGTCAGTCACAGTCCCTGCAATGATGGTGTCCGCTGCGATGCCAAGAGAAGTGACTGCATCACCAACGTTGATTGGTGTAAGCCATACGGAGGATGCAACATCGAACCGATCGATGGTCTCTGAAGAATACCCTGCGGTGTAGAGGATTCCGTCGTGCTCAAGAGCATCGGTTAGATCAGCTCCTGCTGGGCCACTCGCTAGAACAATTTCTCGGCCGACGTTGCTTTGCATTGTAGCATCGATAAGGACAAGTCGCCCACCGTCCGATGCAACGTGCTTCATGGAAGATGGTGCACGATCACCGGTTGGAGCCCAAGCGAACAGGGCGTTGTAATCCGATTCAACAAGATTCAGGTCGTTGAGTGCAATGGATGAACCAAAGACACCCGTTGTCAGATTGTATCTGAGGAGTTGATCACCGCTCATGATGTGGAGAGTGTCCTGGAAAGCCTTGATTCCCGATACGAAATTGGACGGCAACCAATTCACATCACTCCACGTAGCCAACCAAAATCCGGAATTCCAGTTGTAGCGCGCAAGCCCATTGTCTTCGGANGCGAAGAGTAGTTGGTTTCCACCGGTTTCGATGATTTTTACATCGTCGCTGTGCAAAACATTTGCCGAACCCCAAACGGACAGAGCTTGGTTATTGTTCAGATTGTAGCGCCCTACCCCGTCGTTTGTGGCAGCATACAGTATTCCGTTTTGCTCATGCAAGTCATTGACCTCTGTGGGACTGGGCCAACTGTTCGACGATGACGAAATGACTTGGCTCCATGCATTTGAAGCATCGAGTTTGAGAAGCGCCCCATCGTTCGTCATCACATAGATGCCCGAAGCGAGGACTTCGAACAAGGCGATATCGAAACCTGCATCCGGGAGGCCGTCGCTAACAGTCCCGTCAACGTGTGAGATTAATTTGAACATCCCATTTTCAAAACCAACATGGAGGTTGTTGTTTGGACCGATTGCAACACCAGCGATGCTGGAGCCAAGTTCATCAAAGTTGTAGAAGTCAATGAAAGCCGGGTCGTTGTTTGCATCGAGAACAAGAATCGATGTTTCGCTTTGGAGATACAACTGCCCAGTGGATTGGTGTTGTACTGCACCGTAAAGTGGGATTGAGACGGGTGTGAATGATGCGATTGGATCAACAGGGGCAAGAGCCTCAAAGGTGAGTTCTGTAATTGCCGCATCGGAGGGGAGCGTCCAACCTGCTCCTGAAGCGCTGTTAGGAGACAATCGGTCCGAGTAAGGGTTTGCACCATCGAAGGTATCGGAAGCTCCCAAAGCACCCAATCCCCTCCAGTCGAAGAGGTTGACACCGATATCGTTTGCCACGAGTAGGGGCTGATCAATCATCAAACCATTTGAACCGTTGACGTGTATTTGCAACGAAGCGTTTGAAATTTCAGCGCCCGGTGCAAATTCAAGAACCCAATCAGCTGTGGCTTGATTTGCGAGAATAGGGTCTGAACCAAGGACTGCATCAAGTTGAACCCACCCTGTGTCGTTGCTACCAGAAAGAGGCCAAGAAACGACATCTTCAGCTTCATGGGCAGATGCCAAAGGTACGCCAGCAAGGGCGACAGACCAGGACGCCAGGAGCATGAGCATTGTCAAGAAAACGGCTTTTTTCGAGCCTGCTTGGAAGCCACGCCGTTCGCTCATAGAGAGTATCCAATCTCTTGACTACATAAAGGCCCTGTGTCGTTGATAGAACAATACTTCATTCCAAGTCCGTTAATTCACCTTCTTCATTGACGAACAGAAGGCGGATGGTCGAGGTTCTTCCTGAGATTGCGCGGGGAGAACCAGAGATGGCAACAATTGTATCA
>FUFK010041086.1_pt1 | contig 15017 bp, 12 predicted proteins | sample 1021851 | NCBI WGS metagenome assembly FUFK01 (sample SAMEA51879418, study PRJEB19060) | metagenome | reverse complement strand
TCAATTTTACAATTTAGAATATTTATTGTAATAAATTTTGTTGCACCTTCGCCATCAAGCACAACTCTTTTAGCTAAATTTAATAAAACTTTATTTAATGCTTCATCAAATTCTTTTAATCTTGGATCGTTTAAATTTTTTATTTTTGCATGTTTTGCTTTTCCTGTTGAGAATATTGAGACCATATCATTCGTACTAGTATCCCCGTCACAACTAATTGCATTAAAAGTAGAAGAAATATTTTTTTTTAATAATTTATTTAAAATATTGTTAGGAATGTCGGCATCAGTAAATAGATATCCAAGTGTAGTGGCCATATTAGGCTGTATCATTCCTGATCCTTTAGCGACACCAAAAATTTTGATTTTGCTGTTTACAATTTCGCACTCTTCCATTGCCATTTTGGGTTGAGTATCAGTTGTCATTATGCCAAGAGCAGCCTTCATCCAAATGTATTTATTTTGTGTATATTTAATTTTTTCAACTAAATCAGATAATTTTGCTTTTATCTTTTCCTCAGGATAAGGTTCTCCAATGGTACCTGTACATCCAAAAATGATATCTTTTGATATAATCTTCTTTGGTTGATCTTCATCTTCTTTTTGTTTTTCTGAAAGTTTTGAAGATACAATATCTGCAATTTTTTCTAAACTTTTAAAACCTTGTTTTCCAGTAAAACAATTGGCATTTCTGGTATTTACAATTAGTGCAAAGATTTTTTTTCTATTTAAACCCAAATTCCACTTAATATTTTCTGAAATTATTTTGGATTGTGTATACACAGATGCATAGTTTGCACCCTCTCTAAAATAAAACATTACTAAATCATCTCTATTATTACCATATAAATTAGCGCTAATAGTGGAAATAGACAAACCATCGATGTGGTCGAGATCTTGAAACTGGTTTAATCTCTTTTCAGAGCTTTTAGAAGAAAAAAAATTTGGTAAATTAATTCCCATAGTATTTAAAATATTAATTTAATAACTATATTAAAGGATATAAGTAAATAATAAATCAAAAATTAATGATAAGTCCATTAAACTTTATAAAGAAATTCATAAAATCATCAAATCAAAAAGAATTGGACAGACTTCAAAAAATTGTGAATAAAATTAATTCTCTAGAACAGAATTTAAAAAGCTTAAAAGACTCAGATTTCCCTTTAAAAACCCAAGAGTTAAAACAAAAAATTAAGAGTGATGTTAAATTAGATGAAATTTTACCAGATGCTTTTGCGCTAGTAAGAGAGGCATCTTACAGAATAAGAAATGAAAGGCATTTTGATGTTCAAATTCTTGGTGGAATTGTATTGCATGAGTCAAAAATAGCTGAAATGAAAACTGGTGAAGGAAAAACTTTAACCATTACCCTTGCTGCTTATCTAAATGCGCTAACTGAGAAAGGAGTTCACATTGTAACTGTAAATGATTACTTGGCTAAAAGAGACTCCCTAGAAATGGGGAAGATATATAATTTTTTAGGTTTAAGCTCAGGCTTTATAAATAATGATCAAAATGATGAGGAGAGAAAAAAAAATTATTACTGTGACATTACTTATGCAACCAACAGCGAACTTGGCTTTGATTACTTAAGAGATAATATGAAATATTCTAAAAATGAAATGGTACAAAGAGGACATCATTTTGCAATTGTAGATGAAATAGACTCGTGTCTTATTGATGAGGCAAGAACACCATTAGTAATTTCTGGTGCAGCTGAAGATAAAACTGATCAATATCTCTCAATAGATAAATTAGTAAAACTTTTAAAAGAGAAGGATTATGAAATTGATGAAAAAGATAAAAATATTCTCTTAACCAATGAAGGGATAAATCATGTAGAGGAAATTTTTTCAAATGCAGGAATATTAAAAAATAACAATTTTTATGATCCAGAAAACTTAAATCTAGTTCATCATGTAAATCAGGCTTTAAGAGCTAATCATTTATTTGAAAAAGGTAAAGATTACATAATAAAAGATAATAGTTTGAAAATAATAGATGAGCTAACAGGAAGAATACTTGAGGGTCGAAGATTTGGAGATGGTCTTCATCAAGCTTTAGAGGCTAAGGAAAAAATTGATGTTCAGGTTGAAAATCAAACATTGGCATCAATAACCTATCAAAATTATTTTAAGCTTTATAAAAAAATTTGTGGATGCACTGGGACAGCTGCTACAGAAGCACAAGAATTTTTAGAAATTTATAATCTGCCAGTTATTACAATTCCTACTAACAATAAAATGATTAGAAAAGACTTTAACGATCAAATTTTTAGAACAGAAACAGAGAAAAATAGTGCAATTATTGAAAAAATAAAAGAATGTAATCAAAAAGGTCAGCCACTTTTAATTTTTACATCAAGCATCAATAAATCTGAAATTTACTCAAATCTGTTGAGAAAAGAAAAAATAACACACACTGTTTTAAATGCAAAAAATCACGAAAATGAAGCCGAAATAATTGCAAATGCAGGAAAAGAAAAATCTGTTATTATAACAACAAGTATTTCTGGGCGTGGTGTTGATATACAATTAGGTGGCAAGAAAGGATCAATACCAACTGAAAAACTAAAGATTAATAAAGAAAAAATTAAATCTCTTGGTGGACTATTTGTTATCGGAACAGAAAGAATGGAGTCTAGAAGAGTAGATAATCAAGCAAGAGGAAGATCTGGTCGTCAAGGTGACGAAGGAAATTCAATTTTTTATGTAAGTCTAGAGGACGACTTGATGAGAATATTTGGATCAGAATCTATGAATAACATGCTAGAGAAACTTGGTCTCAAAGACGGAGAAAGCATTGATCATCCTTGGATAAATAAAGCTCTTGAAAGAGCCCAACAAAAAGTTGAAGCTAGAAACTTTGATATAAGAAAAACCCTTTTGAAATTTGATAATGTTCTAAACGATCAAAGGCAAGTAATATTTTCACAAAGAGATGAGGCTATTATTAATAACAATATTTTTAGTTATTCTGAAGATTTTCTGCAAGAAATAGTGGATAATATTATCCGATTAAAAACTCAAAATCTTTCAAATCCAAAATCAAATGAATTTGAAAACAAACTTAAAACATTAGTGGGCAAAAATTTAAGCGAGGAAGATTTCAAAAATATCTCTTCGCTTAGTGAAAAAGAAATTAAAAATAAAATAATTTTGGTTTTTCAAGATGCAAGAAAAGCAAGAGTTGATATGGTAGGCAAAGAAAATGCTAAAGATATTGAAAAAAGAATTTTTCTACAGTGTATTGATTTAAATTGGAAATCACATATTCAGTATTTAGAACAATTGAGACAGGTAATTGGTCTAAGATCGTATGGACAAAGAGATCCATTAATTGAATATAAGAAAGAGGCATTTACATTATTTGAAAATTTATTAGAAAAATTGAAGTTCGATTATGTTACAATTTTGTTTAATTTAAAAATTGTTAAAGAGCCCATTAAAGAGACCAAAAAAAATAACCCAATTAAAATTGATCCAAAATATATTGGGAAAAAAATGAGTAGGAATGAACCTTGTTTTTGCGGATCCGGAAAAAAATTTAAACGTTGCTGCGGCTCATTATAAAAAAATAGAAACCAAAAATATTGAAATGAATATTATAACAAAAGCNAAAATTGTTTTTTTATTTTGTTGAAAAATTTTCGAGTAATCATTTTGAACATGGGTCAAAGAACTTAACTCATCAATATTTTCAATAAAGCCTTTATTTCTTCCAATTCTTAAAAACTTATTTTTTCTATTTTCAAAAATTTCTTCATGCGTCATAGAATTAAAATGATTTAAATTTTTGATTAATGATGAACGTATATTCTCCAAAATCAAATTTTTATCTCGGTGAGCACCACCAGGCGGCTCATCAATAATTTCATCTATTATTTCGAGTTCTAATAAATCTTTTGAAGAAAGTTTCATCGCTTTTGCAGCATCTAACATTTTCTTTGGATCTCTCCATAATATTGTAGCGCACCCTTCTGGGGAGATAACAGAATAAATTGCATTCTTTAACATTAAAACTTTACTTGAAGATGCCAGTGCTATTGCACCTCCTGATCCTCCCTCACCAATTATAATTGCTAAAGTGGGCACTTTTAATTTCATGCAACATTCTATTGATTTTGCTATTGCCTCAGCTTGTCCTCTTTCTTCAGCGCCAACTCCAGGATACGCACCAGGTGTATCAATAAAAGAAATTATTGGAATTTTAAACTTGTCTGCTAACTCCATTAAACGAATTGTTTTTCTATAACCTTCAGGTCTCATCATTCCAAAATTTCTATCAATCCTACTGTCTAGATCATCACCTTTCTCCTGACCGATAACTAAAACTGATTGACCATTAAATTTTGCAAACCCTGTTAAAACAGACTTATCTTCTCCATAATGTCTATCACCAGACAAAGGAATAAAATCCTCAAATAGATTATCAATAAAAAATTTAGATTTAGGTCTATCTTCATGTCTTGCAACCATAGTTGTTTGCCATGGATCAAGATTTGAATATAAAGATTTTAAATTTTTATCTATTTCATTTTGAATCTCTGAAATTTTTTTAGTGTTTACTTCAGATAAACCACTCTCATTAAATGGGTCTTTAAGTTTATCTAGTTCGTTTTCAAGGTCTTTTATTTCTGTTTCAAAATTTAAATAATTTTTCATTTACCTAGATTATTTCATAGATTTAAAAAATGACAATATAATGACCTTGCTACTATTAATAATTTGACTTAATTTTANAGGAGTTTAAGAAAATATAANATGAANAAAAATTATATAGATGTAAATAATCTTAAAATTTCAAGTGAGTTACTTGATTTTGTNAATGAAGAGCTCTTAAAAGGNACAGATATANANCCCGAAAAATTTTGGTTAGGATTTGATAAATGCGTTCATGAGTTATCTCCAAAAAATAAAGAGTTAATTAAGATTAGAGAAGACATACAAAAAAAAATTGATGATTGGCATATAAAAAATAAAGGAAATGAAATTAAAATTGAGGAATATAAAAAGTTTTTAAAAGAGATTGGTTATCTTAAAGATGTTGGACCAGATTTTAAGATTGAAACTTCAAATGTAGACGAAGAAATAACTTCAATAGCAGGACCACAGCTAGTTGTTCCGATTATGAACGCTAGATATGCCCTAAACGCTGCAAATGCAAGGTGGGTAAGCTTATATGACAGTTTATATGGAACTGATATAATAGAGTCTGAGGAAGGTGGAGGAGAAAGATATGATCCAAACCGAGGTCAAGAAGTTATAAAATATGTAAGAGAATTTTTTGATATACACTTTCCTATAAATGGTGCGAGTTGGAAGAATATATCTGGTTTAAAAATATTTAAGTCAAATCTTATTATTTTAAAAGATAATAGCGAGTACAAATTAAAGGATCAAAATAAATTTATTGGACACAGAGGTGATATAAATAAACCCAGTGCAGTCATACTAAAAAATAACAATCTTCATTTTGAAATAATAATTAATCCAAAAGCTTTCAGTGCAGCACATGATATCGCTGGAATTAGTGATGTAATAGCCGAGTCTGCTGTTTCAACAATTTGTGATAATGAGGATAGTGTTGCTGCTGTTGACGCTGAGGATAAAGTTATTTGTTATAGAAACTGGTTAGGTTTAATGAAAGGAGATTTAAAAATTCAATTTGAGAAAAATGGTAAAAATTTAGAAAGAAAATTAAATCCTGATAGAAGTTATATTTCCCGAGATGGTAAGGGCCTCAAGCTTCACGGTAGAAGTCTACTGTTAGTTAGAAATGTTGGGCACCTAATGACTAATCCTTCAATACTTTTGAAAGATGGGACTGAAGTGCCAGAGGGAATTATGGATGCTTTTATAACCTCTGCTGCCGCTCTACATGATTTAAAAAAAAGAAGAAATTCTCGTGCAGGTTCTATTTATATTGTTAAACCAAAAATGCATGGTCCAGATGAATGTGCTTTTACAGATTTAATTTTTTCAAAGGTTGAAGAAATTTTAGGATTAAATAAATACGATATTAAATGTGGTATAATGGACGAGGAGCGAAGAACATCAGCAAATTTAAAAGAGTGCATTAGAGCATTAAAAAATAGAGTATTTTTTATAAATACAGGTTTTCTTGATAGAACTGGAGATGAAATGCATACCTCGATGGAAGCAGGGCCAATGATTAAAAAAGGTGATATGAAGTCTTCAAAATGGATTCAAGCCTATGAAAATAATAATGTTGATATAGGTTTAAAATGTGGGTTTTCTGGTATTGCTGCTGTTGGAAAAGGTATGTGGGCTGCTCCAGATGAGATGAAAAAAATGTTAAATGAAAAAATAGGACATCTTAAAGCAGGTGCTAATTGCGCATGGGTACCATCACCAACTGCTGCATCCTTGCACGCTCTACATTATCATCAAGTAAATGTTTTTGATGTTCAAAAAAATATAGCTTCAAGACCTTCTGCAAAATTAGATGATCTTCTGACTATACCAGTTGCAAACAGACCTAACTGGTCAGTTGATGAGATTAATACTGAAATTTCTAACTCTGCTCAAACTTTGTTAGGCTATGTTGTTAGATGGATTGACCAAGGAGTTGGTTGCTCAAAAGTGCCAGATAGGAGTAATACTTTTTTAATGGAGGATCGTGCTACACTTAGAATTTCATCTCAACATATCGCAAATTGGCTGCATCATGGAATTACTACAAAAATACAAGTTATTGAAATAATGAAGCAGATGGCAAAGGTAGTTGATAAACAAAATGAGGGGGACAAAAATTACGTTAATATGAGTGAAGATTTTGATAACTCCGTTGCGTTCAAAGCAGCATGTGATTTAATTTTTAAAGGCAAAGAGCAGCCTTCTGGATATACCGAACCCCTTCTGCACTTAAACAGACTAAAAAAAAAGACTAGCCTGAATTAGAATTTAATTCTGATCTATTTTTAAAAGCAGAAAATAAAGTACCATCATCCAAAGTTTCAATTTCACCGCCTACAGGTAATCCTTGGGCTAATTTTGTGATTTTAACATCTAAAGACTTCAAGCTATCTTGAATATAATAAGCAGTTGTTTGACCTTCAACAGTTGCACTAGTTGCTAATATAACTTCAGAAATTTCATCTTTTTTAACTCGTTCTATTAGAGAATCAATTAATAGATCTTCTCGTTTTTGACCAATAGATGATATCGTACCACCCAAGATGTGAAAGTAACCTTTAAAGATGTTAGAATTTTCAATAGACCATTGATCGGCAACATCCTCAACAACGCAAATCTTATCAAATTTTTCTCTTATATTTTCACAATTATTGCATCCACTTACGTTTGACTTTAATGAACCACATGATTTACACCTTGTAACATTTTTATAAACGTGGGCTAAAGTGTTGGCTAATGGTTTTACAAGCTCATCCCTATTGTTAATTAATTTCAAAACAATTCTTTTTGCAGATTTTGGTCCTAAACCTGGAAGTTTTGAGATCAGTTTAATTAGATCATCAATCTCATTTATATTCTGCATTTATAGAGGCCACTTAAATCCAGGAATTCCAAATCCACCTGTTGCTTTAGAAATTTCTTCAGAAGTTTTATTTTTTAGTTGATGTTTTGCATTATTGTGAGCTGCAACTATCAAATCTTCGATAATTGTCTTATCCTCTTTAAGTAATTCATCTGAAATTTCAATTTTTTGCATCTCACCCTCTCCATCAAGAATTACTTTAATTGAATTTGAGCCAGCAACACCTTCTGCTCTAATTTTTTTTATCTTTTCTTGGCTTTCCCTCATTTTTGCCTCAAGTTCTTTTGCTTTACTCAAAATTTTATTGAAATCAGTCATTATCGATCCTCCTCCTCTTCATTTGTAATAACATCTTTTAGTTTTGCATCAGGGAAATTTTTTAAAACATTCTCATATAATTTTGTTTTTTTCACTTTATTAATTAAATTAAATTTCTCTTTTTGTTTTTTTTCTCTTATTGATAATTCACCTTTAGTTTTACTTAAAGTAATTATCCATCTTTCACCAGTCCAATCAAATAACTTAAGTGACAAATCTTTTACAAAATTTTTGTCTAAATTATCATTGAAAGAGATTTCTATTCTATTGTTATAGAAACCAACTAAATTTACATTTTTTTCTAACTCATATTTTAATTTCATTTCTTTTTTATCACCACATATTTTGATCAATTGATCAAATGAGATAATTGTGTCCTTTTTTTCTATCTTTATTTCTGTATCTCTGATTGGGTTAATATTTTTTTCCTGAGTAACACTTTTAATTTGATCTACTAAATCATTACTCTCATTGGTATGGAATTTTATTTTTTGTTCATTTTTTTGTTGATTTTCTTTTTCAGTCTCTTTTGGTGTTTCTTGGTTAAGACTATGATCATTTTCATTAATATTTTTTAAATACATTAACCTTATCAAAAACATCTCAATTGATAAATTTTGGTTAGAAACAATATCAATTTCCTCTAAAGTTTTAATAGTAAATTGCCAAATCAATATTAAAATTTTATTATCAACGAGAGTAGATACTTCTTGAATTCTGTCAAACTCATCACTATTAAGTGAAAAATTAGTGCTTTCTAGAGTTAACGACTTAATATTTTTGAAGTAATAAATTAATTCCAAGAAATCATTAATGAAGATCTTGGGTTCAACGCCTTGGTCGTAAATTTTTCTATAAATTTGGACAACCTTATCTTCCTCTCCTTTCAATATTAGTTCAAAAAGATCTATTAATTGTGACTTTTCAAAGTATCCAAAAATTTTTTGGGCCTTTTTAAGATCCATTTCAGTATCTTTATCTAAACTTAATAAAGCTCTATCCAATAAAGATAGGGCGTCTCTTACTGATCCTTCAGACAATTTAACTATTAATTTCAATGCATCATCGTTTATTTTCCCCATCTCCTTATCTTTAACTTTCTTAATAAACCGAAAAAGCTCAGATGATTTAACTCTTGATAAGTCAAATCGTTGACATCTTGATACCACTGTAATCGGAATTTTCTTAATTTCTGTCGTTGCAAAAATAAATTTTAAATATTCTGGAGGTTCCTCCAAAGTTTTTAATAAAGCGTTAAACGCTTGTTTACTTAACATATGAACCTCATCTATTATAAATATCTTGTATTTAGATGAAGTTGGTCCATATCTTGAAAATTCTATCAAGTCCCTGACATCATCGACACCTGTTTTACTAGCAGCATCCATCTCCAAAACATCAATATGACTTGAGTTTGTGATGGCATCACAATTTTCGCACTTAACTTTACAATTGTTTTCAAAACTATTTAAACAATTAAGAGATTTAGCCACTATTCTAGCAATTGTAGTTTTTCCAACTCCCCTTATCCCAGTAAACAAGTAGGCGTTAGGAATTTTATTAGATTTAATTGAGTTCTTAATAGTTTCAGCCACAACTTCTTGACCTATAAGATCTTCAAAATTTTGAGGTCTATATTTTAATGCTAATACTTTTTTATTAATGTTCATATAAATTCATAGGAGACTAGAACCTGAATAACTGTCTCTACGACTGCTTCCGTTAAGATCTGATCGGGTTAAAGCAGCACCCACCTCTAGCCTCCAAAACTATTATAGCAGTAAAAATTTCTATTCCACAAGAAAAGTTTATTTATTATTTTTCTCTATGCTTATCAGCTTCAAAAACACCTAGAACGTGAAAATCTTGACAATGCAAACCTAATTCTTCTAAAGATTTTTGAACTTTTGGATCATCAATATGTCCATCTAAATCACACAAAAAGAAAAAAGAATCGAACGTGTTTTTTTCTGGATAACTTTGTAATTTTGTCAAATTCACACCGTTAATAGCAAATCCGCCTAGTGATTGATATAATGCTGCTGGTTTGCTCTTAAGTTTGAATAAAAAAGAGGTAATATATTTTTTATTTTCAAATTCTGGTTGAGCAATATTTTTTCCCATTATCAAAAATCTTGTTAAATTTCCTTTCTCATTTTCAATATTTTTTTTTAAAACTTCCAAACCATAAGTTTCTGCACTTAATGAAGAAGCTATAGCGGCATTAGATTTATCTTTACCTTTTGAAATCATTTGTGCAGACCCTGCCGTATCTGCTCTGACATGTTCATTTAAATTATGTGATTTAATAAACTTTGAACACTGAGATAATGCCTGACCATGTGAATATACATTTTTAACATCAGATATTTTTGTACCAGGTAGTCCAAGTAAATTATGTTCAATTTTTTGAAAATATTCTGAATATATATTGAGCCTATATTCAAAAATGAGATACTCTATACCAATATTACCGGTTATCCTATTTGACTCTGGAATAATTATCTTAGAGTTTTGTTCCTTAGATGCTTTTAAAAAACATTCATCAAAAGTTTTACAAGGTATAATTTCAGCTTTTGGATTAATTGATAATGCTGCTAAATGTGAATAAGCACCAAAAATTCCTTGAAAATAAATTTTGCTCATTAAGACTTATATTCCATTATTTTTTTTATAGCCACAAAATCCTCCTTTGTATCCACGCCTATCGGAGAACTTTTTGCGAGAGCAACATTTATATTTATATGATTGTCTAATGCTCTAAGCTGTTCTAGTTTATTTTTTATTTCATTATGTGATTGTTTATAAGATACAAATTTTCTAAGGGTATCTTTTTGATAACAATATATACCTAAATGATGGTAAATATTATGGTTATTAAAAGCTTTTCTCTTAAAACAATTTGCTTCTGGAAAATTTAAATTATCTAATTCTTTTTTAGTCTCAACTTTTACTATATTTTCGTTTGAATAATCGTTTTTAATAAGAGTGTTAGATCCCAGTGTTCCTAAAAAAGAATTATTTTTTATCATTTGATTATTTAAATTTTTAATGTCATCTATGTTCATCAAAGGCTCATCACCTTGAAGATTCATTATTAAATCTATATTTGAATTATCCATCATTTCAAAAGCCTCATAAATTCTATCGGTTCCAGTGTTATGTTTTTTTTTTGTTAATATCGCCTGACCACCATTTTGTTTCACATCATCAAATATTTCTTTGTCCTCAGTTGCAACCACTACTTCTCCAATATTTGCTCTTTCTGCTGTTTTAAAAACATGTGTAATCATGGATAAACCATTAATTTTTAGTAAAGGTTTCCCTGGTAGTCTTGTGGCTTTCAATCTAGAGGGAATAATGACTAGTGTTTTCATTAATTATTTATTTTTGATAGTTTTAACAATATAAACAGAGGCAAAATTGTACATTTAAATATATAAGCAATTTTATATTTATAGTGTTATACGTTCAAATAAATTTTTATAAAAATGGATTCTTTCGAAATAAACAAAATAGTTGCTGCTATTTTAATGGTGGCGCTTCTAATAATTGGTATTGGAAAGCTTTCCGACATTATATTTTATGTTGAAAAGCCTAAAACACCTGGTTATGCAGTTGAGGTAGATAATGCTATAAACACAAGCACAAAGTCTACATCAGAGACAACAGAGGATAAAATTGATATTTCTTCGTTAATGGCCTTGGGAGATCTTACTCATGGTGAGAAGGTTTTTAAAAAATGTGCTGCTTGTCACTCAATTGTTAAAGGTGGAAAAAATAATATCGGCCCAGCACTTTATAACGTTGTAGGAAGAAAAGTTGGTGCTGTAAACGATTATAAATATTCAAAAGCTCTTTCAGCTTACGAGAAAGAATGGACTTTTGAAGAATTAAACGGTTACTTAATAAAACCAGCGAAATGGATTAAAGGTACTAAAATGGCATTTGCCGGTTTAAGAAAAGAAAAGGATAGAGCTTCTGTAATTTTATACCTAAACCAAAACTCTGATAGCCCGCTTCCTTTACCTTAATTTTCCAAGACAATAAAGTAGTATAGATTTTTGTACGTGAACTCTATTTAAAGCCTGTTGCCAAACTTTTGATTTTTGACTCGAAAAAACTTTTTCATCCACTTCTTTTCCCCTCGGTAAGCAATGAAGAAAAATACAATCTTTTTTAGCAAAATTCATAAGCTTTTGATTAATTTTAAAGTTTTTAAAATGTCTTAATTTTTTAATTTTATTTACTTTATCGTTCATTGAAATCACTTTATCTGAAAAAATTACGTCTGCACCTTTAACAGCCATAATTGGATTATTATAAAATGATATTTTATTTTTCTTCCTTTTAATATATTTGACAATTTCTTTGCTAGGATAATATTTTTTGGGACTGCCAATATTTAATTTAAATGAAAATTTGATCGACGCTGCAATCAGACTATTTAAAACATTATTTGAGTCCCCTATCCAAGTTATATTTAGCTTTGAAATTGGTTTTTTTTTAATCTCTTCGACTGTGAATACATCTGATAGGATTTGCGTTGGATGAGAGAGAGGACTAAGTCCATTTATAATTGGAATTGATAAATACTTTTTAAACTCCTCTAACTTTTCATCTTTATCTGTTCTAAGCATGAAAGCATCACCAAAATTTGATAATATTTTTGCTGTATCCTCAATACTTTCGCCCCCTTTTGATAAATGAAGTTCATCCGGTCTAAGTGTAAGAGTGCTACCACCAAGTTGTTTGATTGCCAAATAAAAACTTAATCTAGTTCTCAAACTAGATTTTTCAAACATTTGTATTAATAATTTGTCTCTTAAGGGAGCCCCTTTATCAATTCGTAGATTATTGAATTTTTTTCTACCTTTTTTTCTTTTTTTAGCATCTATTAAAATTCTTCTTAAATCTTGAGCTGGAATATCTTTTAAATTAATAAAATGTTTCATTTAGTTATAATTTTGTACAAACTTTATTAATGATTTTAATTGCTTGATCTAATTCTTTTTTTTTTACATTTAATGGAGGTAAAATACGTACAACATTATCAGCCGCTCTTATAGTTAACAACTTTTGGTCCATCAATTTTTTTATAAACTTTGATTGATCTTTATAAAGTTGTATTCCAATTAAAAAACCTCTTCCTCTAATTTGTTTAATTACTTTAGGATACTTTTCTTTGAGTAAATTTAAATTTGAAATAAAATATTTAGATAATCTTTTTATATTGTTTAAAAACTTTTTACTTGAGACTATATCCATAACAGTATTTCCAACTGCCATAGCTAATGGGTTTCCTCCGAAAGTAGATCCATGTGTACCTGGTGTCATTCCAGCTGCAACTTTTTTATTCATTAAAACTGCTCCAATTGGAAATCCACCACCAATACCCTTAGCAATTGGGACAATATCTGGAAAACTTTTAGATTTTTCAAAAGCAAAAAAATCACCTGATCTTGAAATCCCACATTGAACCTCGTCTAGGATAAGTAAAATTTTTTTCTTGGTACATAGCTTTCTTAATTCTTTTAAGCACCAATCAGGTACGACTTTTATGCCACCTTCACCCATTATAGGTTCAATCATGATTGCAGCTGTGTTCTTGTTTATCTTTTTTTTCAATGACTTGTGATCACCAAAAATAAAATGATCAAAACCACCTACATGTCCAAATCCCTCTGTCATTTTCTTAGACCCACTTGCAAAAATTGTAGCCAATGTTCTTCCATGAAAAGAGTTTTTGACGCATAAAATTCTTGTTTTATTGGGTTTACCGATGGAATAAAAATATCTTCTAGCAACTTTGATGGCAGCCTCAGTTGCCTCAGCACCGCTATTTTGGAACATCACATAATCTGCAAACGTTTTTTGACATATTTTTTTTGCTAATTTTTCTCCCTCTGGAATTTGAAAAGCATTAGATACATGCCAAAGCTTTTTTGATTGTTTTTTTACAGTTTCAATCAATTTTGGATGCGCATGCCCCAAACAATTAACTGCAATACCTTGAACGAAATCGAGATACTTTACTCCATTAGCAGTGTAGAGGTAAGACCCTTTGCCTTTTACAAAAGAAATATTTTTTCTATTATAATTTTTAGCTAAATAGCTCATATATTTTTATTATTTTAAAACTTTGTATAAACAATAATATTTTATACAAGTTTGGATTGAATATTTTTATTTTTCCTATATTTGTTATTATTGTTGATAACTCTCAATAATTAGTTGTTTTCACAAAATAAATATCAGTATATTGTGCTATTAAATGATTATAACACACTATATAGATTTAAATGAGCTGGACTGAGGAAAAAGTTGCAAAATTAAAAGAATTATGGGGTAAAGGAAATACAGCCTCACAAATAGCAGAGATTATTGGCGGCATCTCTCGTAATGCTGTCATTGGAAAAGCTCATAGACTAAATCTCTCTGCGAAAATTAAAACTAGATCTGCTACATCGACTGAGAATTTTAGTAATTCAATAGGTAATAAAAGTAACAAATTTATAAACAGAGGAAGAAGGAGTAAATTTAAATCGTTATTAATCGATAAAGACTTTGAACCTGAAAATCCAAAACAACTTGAAGAATTAGATGAAAATTCCTGTAAATGGCCAATTGGTCATCCAGATGAAAATGATTTTTATTTTTGTGGTAGGACTTCTCTTAAAGACTTTTCTTATTGTAAATTACATCTTCTTTATGCATACCAACCTAAAGGTAAAAAAGATGAGGTTACTGAAAAAGATGAGGTACCAGAATTTATAGAAAAAAAAATTAGCTCAGCTTAGATTTATATATAAAATCTGTATAAAAATTTTTTATTATTTTGAAAATTGACCACCATCTTTCCACATATAACAATATTTTTCAACTTCTTTATCAAAAAATTTTGTGCTTGGAACACCAATATCAAAATTAGTTTTATACTTTCCAGAAGTAATGTTGTCATACTTTAGTAATATAAGCTGATCATGAGTTAAAAGAGGGTTTGGAAGTAATTGAAATAATTTGGCAGTAAAAGTGGCTATAGGCAAAGGGAAAGGTAATAAAAATCTTTTTTTATCAATTAAAAATAGCAATTTTTCTAATATTTCTCTAAAATTTATAGTTTCTGGTCCTACACACTCAATAATACTTAAATTATCATTTTTAAAAATGACATCA
>FUFK010065689.1_pt1 | contig 15018 bp, 12 predicted proteins | sample 1021851 | NCBI WGS metagenome assembly FUFK01 (sample SAMEA51879418, study PRJEB19060) | metagenome | reverse complement strand
AAAGTATTTGAGTCATTGCCACGTAACTTCCAGTTTTATTGTACATCATTTCTGGTCTGTTATCGTCAGCTACTAATCCTATTCCCACAAAGAAATCATTTACGACCCCTTGTTGTTGTAACAAAATCATCCAACTAGCAGTTCTAACTAATAATGATGTCCAAAAAGGTAAAAGGACACAGATCATTAATAAATTTGAATATTTCATAGGAAGAGTTGCAAGCAAATGTGCAATTGGATAACCCATTAAAAAGCAAAATAGTGTAACAAAAAAAGCAATTTCAAGAGTTCTTAGCCAAAGAATTCTATGTATTCTTCTATCTTCATCAACTTGAGCAATGCTTCCATCAGCTGCATAATACATATCCATACCTTTTAAGTATTTTGACATTGTATAAGGTGGAGCAGTTCGTTTAATTGCTTGCCAATACTCTACATTTCTCCAACGCTTGTGAACTTTCATGACCTGTTCTTTAATACTTATGCTTTCATCAATCTTCTTTCTCTTAACTTGTCTAAAAAGTTTTTTTGTAATGGAATTGAAACCATTTTTTTCTTTATTTAATCTTTGACCAAGTTTTCCGTGTTCTTGTTTCTCAACAAGAACTTTAAAATCATAGTAAAAAGCTGCAAATACTTCTTCCGAAGGTAATTCCTTACCATCCCATTTTTCCATTTCTTTAAAAGTTTTTGGAAGCATATTTGTTATCATTTTATCATCTACGCTTCTGCTAAACATTTCTCCTATTGGAAAGACATATGTAATGATTAAAAATAAAAGTAATGGTGCTACAAGCAGAAATGCTTTAATTTTATTTTTTTTCTCAGCTTTTTTTAAACTGACTTCTAAAGGAATTCCGTCAGTTGTTAATATTTGTTTTGTTTCAGAGCTCATAAAAAAATAGGGCGGTTAGTTATAACCGCCCTAAATATATTATATAAATTCAGTGTTTAAAACTGAAATTATAGGCCTGCTTTCATTGCTTCCCATTTTTCACCAATCTCTGTTCCATAATCAGCCCAGAAGAACGGGTCAACTAAAAAGTAATTTTTAGTGTTAGCAGGAGCTGTAGGCATTTGAGGCATCATTTCAGTTTTACCATCTTTATACCAAGGCTCACCAGCTTTGATTATTTCAAGAGAAGATTTTCTCCATGGAGCGTATGCAATGTATTTTGCGCTACCAGCTAACATTTCAGTGTTAGTCATCATAGCTAAAGCTTTCATAGCATTCTCTTGGTCTGGACCACCATCAACAAGCGCGAAATATTCATAGTCTAAACCTTGACCATCCCATACTTGTTTAATAGGAGCACCTTCACCAATTTCAGCGTTGAAGAATCTTCCATTCCAACCTGTTGCCATTACAACTTCACCTGCAACTAATAATTCAGGTGGTTGTGCACCAGCAGACCAGAACACACATCCTCCATTTGGATCTTCGCAAAGTTCTTTTATTTTATTCATTGCTCTATCGATGTATCCTTCTTTTTCTTCCATAAATCTATAAAGTCTTTCACCACCTTTACCCATTTTAACTCCATCAGCAGCTAAAGCGATTTCAAGGTTAGTTAAAGCACTTTTGTAGATTGCTCTTTTTCCAGGAAACTTTTCAGTATCAAAAAAGTCTTTAAGTTTTGTAGGCTCTTCACCATCAAATGCTCTTGTATCAAAAGCATAGTTCCAAGAATATAAGATGTTTCCTACAGCACATTCACTAGGCATACCTGTGAAGAAGTCTTCACTTGCAGGAGTTCCATCTGGTGCAGCTGGGAAGTCTTTGTCAAAATCAAATTTAACAAATAAACCTTCGTCACATCCGTTAATNGTATCGAATGCAAATAANTCTATGATATCCCAAGTAATAGCACCCGCTTCTTTTTGNGCTTTNATTTCTGATAAACCACCAGANTANTCAACCCAGTTGATNTCTANTCCTAGTGCTTTAGCAGTTGGATCACCATACCCTAACTTCTGAGACTCTGTATAAGCTCCACCCCAAGATGCAACCGTTACTGCAAATGCTGATGAAGTTATAGATAGAGCAAAAGAAAGAGCTAGTAATAATTTACTTATTTTCTTCATTATTCCTCCGTTTAAACGTTGATATAAATTAATTTATATAAACAAAATTACAACAAATAGACCAACTTAAGTCAACAGCTCTTTTTTGTCTTTACAATAATAATATATTTATTTTGGGTCTAAAGCCCTAGCATCTAAGCTGTTCCATCCAATTTTAATATCTTGACTTACTTTTAGCTCTAGATTGGACGTNCTATTTGGAACTTTTAAAATAAATTCTGAGCTACCTAAAAGATTTAATCTCACTCTTGTATGGTCGCCATGATAGATAACTTCCTCTATCTTTCCAGTAAACATATTATCCATTTTATCTTTTGGATTTATTAGTGCCCTTTCGGGTCTTAATGAAACTGTAGTTTTTTCTCCTTTGGATTTAACTGAAATAGGATTGGCCAATATTTCTGAATTCGCCAGTTTAACTTTACATTTATCTTTATCTATATCTGTAACTTCTCCATTAAAAGTATTATTCTCACCAATAAATTCAGCGACAAACGAATTTACAGGTTTTTCATATAATTCAGCTGGGTCTGATAATTGTTGAACTTTTCCATCATTGAAAACTGCAATTCTATTAGACATTGTCAAAGCTTCACTTTGATCATGAGTTACATAAACAACTGTTACCCCAATACTTTCGTGAATATGTTTAATTTCATATTGCATACTTTCTCTCAAATTTTTATCTAGCGCTCCTAAAGGTTCGTCCATTAAAACAACTGCTGGGTCAAATACTAAAGCTCTTGCTACAGCAACCCTTTGTTGTTGACCACCTGAAAGTTGGGCTGGCATTCTAGTTTCAAATCCGTTTAATGAAACCATCGACAAAGCCTTATCAACTTTTTTATCAATTTCGTCTTTCTCAACTTTTCTTACTCTTAAAGGAAAAGCTAAGTTTTCATAAACTGTCATATGTGGGAATAATGCATAGTTTTGAAATACCATTCCAATTCCTCTTTTATGAGGAGGAATATTTGAAATTATATTTCCGTCTAATAATATCTCACCATGAGTTGGTGTTTCAAATCCAGCTAACATCATTAAACATGTTGTCTTACCTGATCCAGATGGACCAAGCATGGTTATAAACTCGCCCTCTGCAATATCTAATTGAAGATCTTTGACGACAAGAACTTTACCGTCATAACTTTTATCTACTTTATCGAATTTAACGAATTCTGGATTTTTAGACATAAAGGTGAATATAAAACATTTGTGTAAATAGATTTCAATAGCTAATTAACTCTTAATATGAAGCTCTTTTGGAAAATTACAAAATAGTTCTGATCCATTTTCAGTAACTCTAATTGCTTCAGATGCCTCAACACCCCAATCACCAAACTGCATCACTGCTATCATGTGAAAACAAACATTGGGCTCAAGCACTGTCATATCTCCTTTATATATATTAAGAGTGTGCTCACCCCAGTCAGGAGGATATCCGATTCCAATCGAATAACCTGTTCTAGATTTTTTTTCTATTCCATATTTATCTAAAATTTTCCAAAAAGATTGAGCAACATCATCTGCGGTATTTCCAGGTTTGATTGCACTAATTCCAGCATTTAGTGCCTCGATGGTTTTGTTCATTGTATCAATTTTTAGCTGATTAGGTTTTCCAAGAAGAACTGTTCTGGCCATTGGAGCATGATACCTCTTATAAACTCCAGATAGTTCAATAATTGTAGCCTCTCCTTCGACAAATTTTTCTTGAGTTGCTGTTAAATGTGAAGCTGAGGTTCCTTTTCCTGTTGGTAGTAAAGTTGCTATACTAGAATACTCACCACCATATTCCTCTGTNCCATAAAATAATGTTTTTTGAATTTCACCTACAGCATCACATTGTCTAACACCTGGTTTAATTACTTCCATTGCAGTTTTCATTCCTTTTTCAGATATTTTTGCAGCAGATTTCATAAAACCAATCTCAGCATCAGATTTAACCAATCTTGCCCAATTAACCAAACGATCACTATCCTTTATTTGTGCGTTTGGTAATCCCTGTTTAATTTTTTCATAACAGAATGCGGTAAAATAATGGGCATCCATTTCAACCCCTATATTTAGTTTATCCCACTTACGCTCTTTAATGATTTCAACTAAATAATCATAAGGATGTTTTGGCCATGTATGAATGTAGTTTTCATCGTAAACAATAATATTTTCGTTTTTTAAGTAAGTTGTTATATACGCACCCCCAGCATCCTGTGCTCTTACAAAACATAAAGGCTCATTAGCATTTACATGAACAATAGCACATTGAGCATAATAGAAAGACCACGCATCATAGCCTGTTAAATAATTCATATTATTTGTATCATGTGAAATTAAAAGTTCGATGCCTTTTTCCTGCATCATTTTCTGAACTTTTTTTAACCTTTGTCTATATTCTTCTTTACTAAATGACATTAATTTACTTGGAATAATTTTCCAAACCCTTCAACTGAATTATTTTTTTTTATTTTTACAAGGGTATCCCAAATTAACGCCTGATTGCTAGATAAAACTGTCGTATTTAATTTTTTTTCTAATTTATCAATAATTTCTAGAACTGGTAAAGCTGTGCATGAAACAAATAAAGCATCAGCTCCATTCAAATCTATTTTTGATAATACTTCATACAAATAATCTTGATCAACTTTTCCAATGTCATAATCATCTTGAATATCAAAATAAGAATTTGATGTAACTTCAAAACCTTCACTTTTAAAATAATCTAAAACATCGTCATTTAATTTTTTGCTATAAGGGGTAAATATTGAAACTTTCTTAATATTGAATTTCTTTAATGCTTTAATAGCAGCAGTGCTTGGTGTTGATACATCTGCCATTGGTTTAGCAACTTTAACTTTTTCTTCAATTGAATCATGACCAGCAGCAATAGTTCCTGATGTGCATCCATAAACTACACAATCCAAGTCTTGATCAGGTAAAATATCTTTTGTAACGTCAGTGATTTTATTAGACATTTTAATCAAGTTTTCTTTCGTGAGAGGGTTGTAACACTCAATACGATTAACAAAGAAATCGATTTTCTTATTTTTAATCACATTTATAAAATCTTTTTCAATCATAAAATCACTAGCAAGAGCAATTAAACCAACTCTAGGGTTAGCTTGGCCGATAAACTTAGGATCTATTTTTGTTGAATTCATAAATTAAAAAGTGAATATATCATAAGTTCTTTAATAATCATTAATATTAAAATAGGCATGAATATAAAAGATACTTTCGTAGCATCCCTTGTGCCTATTTTTTTAGGGTTCGGTTTTGTAATTGCTAAACCAGCATTTGAATCTTTTCCTCCTGTTCTTTTAATGGGTATCAGATTTACATTTGCTGCATCATTATTAATTTGGTGGTTTCCAATTCCAAAAGGATATTTGAAAAGAATATTTGTTGCGTCATTAGTGGCTAATTCGTTGCAATATAGTATTACATATACTGGTTTAGATTTAATTGATGCATCTTCAGCAGTTCTTTTGGTTCAGATGGAAGTTCCGTTTGGAGTTATTTTTGCTTACTTCATGCTTAAAGAAAAACCAACTATTAGAGCTTTGATTGGTATAGCTATCGCTTTTGTTGGTGTTTATATTTTAACTGGATCTCCTAACTTGGATGGAAAATTTATTGGAATTGGTCTTACAATTTTAGGATCTGCTATATGGGCTCTTGGACAAGTTATGGTTAAACCTTTAAGTAAAGAAATAAATCCTTTAGCTTTAGTTGCATGGTTAGCATTATTCTCTGGACCAATTTTAATAATGTTTTCTGCAATAATTGATGGAAATACAATTAATTATTTAACAAATGCAAAAATTGATCACTGGATCATTGCAATTTATATTGGTTTCATCATGCAACCAATTACTTATGGTTGTTTCTATTATGTTTTAAAAAATAACCCACTTTATAAAGTGCTTCCTATCGTTACGATGGGTATACCCCCAACAGGATTATTNGCTGCAATTTTTCTTTTAGGTGAAAAACCAACACAAGAATTATTTATAGGNGGTGCAATAATAATAGTAGGTGTAATTTTAATTGTATTTACAAAAAATAAAAAAGAAGAGGAAATAAAATGAAAATAGGTTTTATTGGTTTAGGAAATGTAGGCGGTAAACTAGCTGGAAGCTTAATAAGAAATAATTTTGATGTTACTGTTAGAGAAATAGATNAAAGTTTAACAAATGAATTTAAAAAGCTAGGTGCTAAAATTGCAAAATCTCCTAAAGAATTAGCAGAAAAATCAGATCTAATAATTACTTCTCTTCCTTCGCCTGAAGTTTCTGCAGAAGTTATGGAAAATGAAGATGGAGTTCTAAATGGTTTGTCAGAAAATAAAATTTGGTTAGAAATGAGTACAACAGATGAAAATGAAGTTAAAAGACTTGGGAATAAGGTAATATCAAAAAAAGCTATCCCACTAGATGGGCCTGTAAGTGGTGGTTGTCATAGAGCTGCTACAGGTAATATTGCTATATTTGTAGGTGGAGAAAGAAAAGCTTTTGATAAAATATTGCCTGCATTAACTGTAATGGGCAGAAAAGTATTACATACTGGTGAATTAGGTAGTGCATCAGTTCTTAAAGTCATAACAAATTATTTAGCATCAGTTCATTTAGTAGCTTTAGGTGAAGCATGGACTGTTGCGAAAAAATCAAATTTAGATCTAACTAAAGCATTTAAAGGTATAGCAGTTTCATCTGGAAATTCTTTTGTACATGAAACAGAAAGTCAGGTTATTTTAAATGGCTCTTATAATATCAATTTCACAATGGATCTTGTTTTAAAAGATACTGGTTTATTTGATAGTCTGGCTAAGAAATTAAATGCTCCTTTAGAGATTTCTCCAAAGATAGTTGAGATATTTAAAGATGGACAAAAAAAATATGGTTCAAGAGCATGGTCTTCCATGATTGTAAAAAGAATGGAGGATTTAAATAAAATTAATTTTAGAGCTGAAGGTTTTCCTGATGAGCTTGTGGATAATGAACCAGAAGAAAAAGGCTATGAAATTTAATAAATATGCTAAGATTATTAAATGTTAGATAAAAGAAAATTTTATATAAATGGTGGATGGGTTGATCCAGTTAAAAAAAACGACTTCGAAGTAATTAACCCATGTAATGAAGATCCTTGTGCAATTATTTCGTTAGGTTCAAAGGATGATACAGATAATGCTGTAAAAGCCGCAAAAACTGCATTTGAGAGCTTTAAAGAAACCACTAAAGAAGAAAGATTAGATTTTCTTGAAAAATTATTAGCTATTTACAAAAGAAGATTTGGTGAAATGGCTGAAGCTATCTCATTAGAAATGGGAGCACCAATGGATTGGGCTACAGATGTGCAAACTGCATCTGGACAAGCTCACTTGGAAGATTTTATAATTAGACTTAAAGAATTTGAATTTGATGAACATTTTGATGAAAAATCAAACAACCATATTTATTATGAGCCAATTGGTGTTTGTGGATTAATAACTCCGTGGAACTGGCCTATAAATCAAATAGCTTTAAAGGTAGTTCCTGCATTTGCAACAGGATGTACAATGATTTTAAAACCATCTGAAATAGCACCAATATCAGCAATGTTATTTGCAGAAATGATTGATGAAGTTGGATTCCCTAAAGGGGTTTTTAATTTAGTGAACGGAGATGGTGTGGGCGTTGGAACTCAAATTTCAAGTCATCNTGATATTGATATGGTTTCTTTTACAGGNTCAACAAGAGCTGGGAGATTAATTTCAAAAAATGCAGCTGAAACAATTAAAAGAGTTTGTTTAGAACTTGGAGGCAAAGGTGGAAATATAGTTTTTGCAGACAGTTATAAAAATGCAGTTCGAGATGGTATCAGAAATGTAATGAGTAATTCAGGTCAATCCTGTGATGCACCTACAAGAATGCTTGTTGAAAAATCTATTTACCAAAGAGCTGTGGATGAAGCAGTTGATGAAGCAAACAAAATAGGAGTTGATCAAGCCTCTAAAAAAGGAGATCACATTGGACCTGTAATTTCAAAAACTCAGTATGATAAAATTATAAATTTAATTGAAAGTGGAATTAAAGAAGGAGCAACGTTAGCTGCAGGAGGTCCAGAACTACCTAATGGATTAAATAAGGGCTATTTTATTAAACCCACAATTTTCACAAATGTTACAAATGAGATGAGAATAGCAAAAGAAGAAATTTTTGGTCCAGTTCTATCTATTATTCCATTTGAAACTGAAGATGAAGCAGTAAACATTGTTAATGACACTTCATATGGTTTAGGAAATTATTTACAAACTGATGACAGAGAAAAAGCTCATAGAGTTGCAAAAAAATTNAGATCAGGTTGTGTTTANATAAATGGTAATGCAGCTGACGCAGGCACCCCGTTTGGGGGNTATAGACAATCAGGAAATGGAAGAGAAGGNGGAGTATGGGGNCTCACAGAATATCTTGAAGTAAAAACNGTTACTGGNTGGAAGAATTAATACNTTTAAATTCTAGCATATCTTCAAAAGTNCACATTTCAGGTTTTTCAANAGTTAGTTTTGGAAATCTTTTACTAAAGTCAAAAAATAATTTTTTATTAAATTCAATTAAATTTTTTATTTCAGTTTGATTAAGTTCTCTTAATATATACGCTAAAGTAATATGGAAAGTGTATCTTTGATGATTTTCAAATTGAATTTTCAACAAACTGCTTAGTTCATCTCTACAATTTCTTAATATTTTTTCGTCCTTTTCAGAAAATGGTTCTAAAACAATACTGTAACCACCAAAAAACATTTTTAATTTTAAGTTTAATTCCTCAGGAAAAATATAGTCTTTAATTCTTTTATTTAACTCAATAGCTATATTTTTATAATCCATATTAGGATCTATATTTGATGGCCAATATTTAGTGTTTTTTGTATTTAAATTACAACAATCAAATAATGTCATATGAAAACTAGAAGGAGGTAAATAGAAATAAGTTTTTTTAGGATTAAAATTTTCTATTTTTTTTTGATAATTAATAATTTCATTAGATAAATCAGTATTAAGAGGAATATTGCAAATTATTGTGCAGCCTGGAAATAATAAAGGATTTCCTTTGTCATCAAATTTATTTTCAGCACCTTTTAAAGTATAACCTTCAAGTTTACCTGCTAAAAACTTTTCCTCATTATTAACTATATTTAAGTCCATCAAAATAAACTAGAACCAGTTTATATTTTCTTTATCACAAAGTTCTTTCAACCTTATTGGATAATCTGTCATGATGCCATCTACACCATATTCAATCATTTTTAACATGTCGTACTCTTTGTTTACGGTCCACACATTAACTGGCAAATCTTCTTGGTGAGAAATATCAACTAATTTTTTTGTAATATCTTTTCGATATGGATGCCAAGCTTTTCCACCTTGTGACTTTATAATTCCCGGTAATTCATGGTCTTCATAATATGGTAAAAAACTCAACCATGGAGATCTGTTGTAAATGGTTTGATTAATTTTAATTCCAGTTAAATGTTGAGTTAAGTAAGCTCTCGGAATTTCTGGATAGTTATTTTTGATTACTGTTAAAGTTCTCCAGTCAAATGAAGAAACTATTATTTTATCTTTTAAAAATGATTCATTTATATCGTTCATAACTAATTTTACTGTATCTTCTGGTTCTGGTGTCAAATTTTCTTCATCTGGCGTAGATTTAATTTCTAAATTTATTAATAAATTTTCAGATTTGTTTTTTTTAGACATTTCTAACAATTCAGAAAGTTTTGGTATTTTTTGATTTTCTAATTTTTTTTGATTGATAAATCTTCTTCCATATCTGGATAATTTATTCACTGAACCTACATCAAACTTTGAAAGTTCTTCATAAGTTAAATCAAATATTTTTAAATTTTCATCCTCTATCCAATTTCCTTCATTATCTTTTGTTCTGCTTGGATCTAATCTAAAATCATGAGCTATAACTGGTACAAGATCTTTTGAAATNAAAATATCTGTTTCNTAGGCATTAATATTGTTATCAAATAAATATTTAAAACTATCTAGTGTATTTTCTGGTANATCGCCTCTNGCTCCNCTNTGACCATAAATTTTTATATGATTTGGTTTTGCTAAAATCAAATTTAGTTTACTCTTTTGCCAGTNCTTTTATCAAAGATATAATATTTATTTTCTTCAATATTCAAACTTAGAGTGTCGCCTCTTTTGATTGTTTGGTTTCCTGGAGATCTATAACAAAAATCTTTTATATTTTTTATTTGTCCATAAACAAGATTATCTGAACCTAGCTGTTCTACCAATTCTACTTTTAAATTTATTAAACCATTTTCAGACTCTATTAAATGCTCTGGTCTTATTCCTAAAGTAACCTCACCATTATAATCGCTATCTATATTTTTTATTTCAAAATTTTCAGCTGANAGCGTTTTGTTATTTAAATTAGCATCTAAAAAATTCATTTGTGGAGANCCNATAAANCCAGCAACAAATAAAGATTNTGGATTATTATAAATTTCAATAGGNGTTCCAAGTTGTTCTATAATTCCATNATTNATAACAGCCAATCTATCTGCAAGNGTCATGGCCTCAACTTGATCGTGNGTAACAAATATACTTGTTACTCCAACTTTCTGCTGAAGTTTTTTGATTTCAAGTCTCATNTGNATTCTTANTTTTGCATCNAANTTTGAAAGAGGCTCGTCAAATAAGAATATTTTAGGGTTTCTGACAATCGCTCTACCCATAGCAACTCTTTGCCTTTGACCACCAGATAACATTGATGGTTTTCTTTGTAAAAAATCTGAAATTTGCAAAAGTTTAGCAGCATCATTAACTTTTTGCTCAATTGTTTCTTTATCAATTCCTCTGTTTTTTAAACCATAAGCTAGATTGTTATAAACATTCATATGTGGATACAATGCATAGTTCTGAAATACCATTGCTACATCTCTTTCAGATGGATCAACTTCATTTATTAATTGTCCATCAAGATTAATATCACCTTCGGTTATGTCCTCTAACCCTGCAACCATTCTTAACAGCGTTGATTTTCCACATCCACTTGGTCCTACAAAAACCATGAACTCTCCTTCATCAACACTTAATGAAGTTTCATGTACTGCTTTTGTGCCGTTAGGGTAAATCTTAGTTACATTTTTTAAATCTAAAAAACTCATTTATTTCTCCGTTTGAATTAATCCTTTTATGAACCATTTTTGTAAAAATACCACTACTAATACTGGAGGGATCATAGACAAAATAATATACGCAAATCTTTCTGCAGTTCTTGGTAGTGCAACTCCTTCATAACTCTCTGTGTAAATAATTTTCATACCCATTACAACAGTCCAATATTCTTCTGCAGTAGTCATAATCAATGGCCATAAATATTGGCTATATCCATAAACAAACATAAATATAAACATTGCAGCTATCATAGTTTTTGATAGTGGAACTAAGAAATCAATGAAAAAACTCCAAGCATTTGCTCCATCTAATTTTGCAGACTCCAATAGTTCATCTGGAATTGTTTTGTAAAATTGTCTGAAGAAAAAAGTTGCCGTTGCTGAGGCAACTAATGGAAGAATAAGGCCTGTATACGAGTTGGTCAAACCTAAATCAGATACTATTTTATAGCTTGGAAATATTCTCACCTCCAAAGGAACTAGTAGAGTAATGAAGATCAACCAAAAAATTGGTACTGCTAATTTAAATCTATAATAAACTAAAGCGTATGCAGACATTGCTGAAATAGCTACTTTAAGTGTAGCAATTCCTAAAGCCATTATAAAACTGTTAATAAACATTTTTGCAGCGGTTACTTCCTCAGACCAACCACCTTTTTCATTTAAAACTTCATTATAGTTTCTTGAAAATTGATCACCCAAAGTAAACCTCATACCTTCTGTAAGTATAGATACATTTTCATGTGTGGAACTTGCAAAAGAAATCCAAATTGGAAGAACCATTAACAAAACTCCTATTATTAAAATAATATGAGCAACAATTTGAAGTGGTTTTATTTTCATTTATCTTGAAAAACTCCTTTAATAAAATGTTTCTGTAAAACAATTATAATTAAGATTGGTGGAACCATAGACATCATAACAAACGCAAAACGATGAACGATTGAACCTGACATCATTTTTAATCCCATAACCACAGTCCAGTATTGTTCTGAGCTTGTTACTAATAATGGCCATAGGTACTGGTTGTAACCAAAAACAAACATAAATATTAACATCGCCACTATCATTGTTTTTGATAATGGAAGTAAAAAATCAATAAAAAATCTCCAAGTATTTGCTCCATCAAGCTTTGCTGATTCAAGTAATTCATCTGGAACAGTTTTGTAAAACTGTCTAAAAAATAATGTTGCTATCGCTGAAGCTGAAATAGGCACAATCAATCCGAAATAAGAATTTACTAGATTTAACTCAGCCATTACTGAATACGTAGGAAAAATTCTTAACTCTAATGGAACTAAGATTGTAACAAATATTATCCAGAACAATAATGTTGCATATTTTGTTCTATAATAAACTAAAGCATAAGCAGCCATTAAAGATGTAATAACAGATAATATTGCAACTCCAGTTGCCATTATAAAACTGTTTAAAAACATTTTTAAAGCAGTTATCTCTTTGAAAAAACCACCTTGATATAACAAAACTCTCATATAATTTTCATAAAAGCTGTCTCCTAAAAACATTTGAAGACCCTGAGTATTAATNNTTAAACCTGNATGAGTTGAGCTAGCAAAAATCATCCATACAGGAACAATCATAATTAATATTCCTATGAATAAAATAAAATGAGAAAATCCTGATGTAATTAATCTAGTCATTAATTATAATGTATTCTCCCTTCTATGTATCTAAATTGAAAAATTGTTATGACCAATACAATAAACATCATCATTATTGATTGAGCACCTGCACTTCCTAAATCAAGTCCTCTGAATCCATCCATGTATGCCTTATAAACTAGAGTTCTTGTTTCACCTGATGGAGCACCTATTGTTGTGGTATCAATAATTCCGAACGTATCAAAAAACGCATAAGTAATATTAATAATAATTAAAAAGAATGTTGTTGGCATTAGTAAAGGAAATGTAATTGTCCAAAATCTTCTAATACTATTTTTGCAATCTATCATAGATGCTTCAATCACAGATCTTTGTATGGCTTGTAGACCCGCCAAAAAGAAAATGAAATTTGCACTTATTTGCTTCCAGGAACCAGCAATAATTAAATAAATATAAGAGTCAAAGACACTTTCATACCAGTTAAATCCCCATAGATTATTAAACAAATGATAAAGTAGTCCAAATCTTTCACTAAAAAAATAATTTGCCATTACACCAACAACAGCAGGAGCAATTGCATATGGCCAAATTAATAATGTTTTGTATGCACTTTTGCCATGCATAACATTGTTTGCCTGAACTGCCAGCAACAAACCAATAGAAGCTGTGATTAGGGTTATTACAAAGCTATAAATAATAGTAAACTTAAATGCTATCCAATAAGCAGGATCATCAAAGATGAATAAAAAATTATCAAACCATACAAACTGAGTTCCAAATCCAAATGCATCCTGCATTGTAAATGCATCTCTAAATGTTTGTATGATTGGCCAATATAAAAAAATTAATAAAATTCCTAACTGTGGAGCCAAAAATAAATATTGAGAATAACTAGATTTAAATTGGACTTTTTTCATATAAGTAAAATAAAAAATAAGGAGGGTAATAACTTACCCTCCTTAATTAGATTATTGTTTATAAAGTTTTAGCAAATTGTTTTAACAATTTAGCTGCACCTTTATCCATGTTCTTCAATCCTTTTTCGATAGATATTTTACCGTTTAACATAGGCTCAACATTTTCGTAAATTACTTCACGAATTTGTGGCCAGTTACCAGCTCTATATCCACCAGGAATAGTCGAACCTTCTAAGCTTAATTGTTCACCAACTGCTTTATGATATGGAGAAGCTCTATAGAAGTTTATAGTTTCAGCTAACTCTATACCACCTTTAGTTACTGCAGAGTAACCAGTCATATTGTGATAATACAGATCCATTTCTGGAGAACCCATAAATTCAATAAATTTAGCAAGTCCTTTGTACTCTTCTTCTGTATGACCATTTAATATCCAGTTAGCAGCACCACCAATAAATGTTGGATACTCTTTACCACCTGTTACAGAATCCCAATAAGGAATATGGTTTACTGTAAAGTTAGGAACAACACCTTTCATTCCACCGAACGATGCAGCTGAACCAAACCAAAACGCAGCTTCACCAGCTATAAATGGAGCTTGGTTGTCTCCCCATGCTCTTCCTTTATAACCATAAAGGCCTTTTTCATACCACTCTTTAACTTTCTTCCAGTGCATTACAAATGCATCAGTTTCAGCAAATAAAGTTTTTGTTGGAACAGCATCGTAACCATTGTTTCCATCTGTCATAAGTAAGTTATGTCTTGAAAAGAAATTTTCTGTCCAGATCCAAGGAAAGTGACTTTGAACTAATGGTATGTATCCAGCAGCTTTAATTTTTGGAGCCATAGCCTCAAATTCTTCATAAGTTTTTGGTACTGATTCAATTCCAACTTCTTTCAAAATATCCATATTTGCATACATCAAACAAGTTGAACTATTGAACGGTACACCGATCATTTTTCCATCAGAGTCAGCATAGAAATTTTTAATTCCTGGAATGTAATTGTCTGCATCGACTTCAATTCCATATTTCTCTGCCATTTCTTCAAAACCGATAACAACACCATTTTTTACTTGAGCTACCATAATTGCAGCACCAGCATCGTAAACTTGTGAATAGTGTGGCTGATCTCCTGCTCTAAAAGCAGCAATAGTTGCAGCCATGTTATCTTCATAACTTCCTTTACCTGTAGGAATGACCGTATATTGATCTTGTGAAGC
>FUFK010055104.1_pt1 | contig 15018 bp, 17 predicted proteins | sample 1021851 | NCBI WGS metagenome assembly FUFK01 (sample SAMEA51879418, study PRJEB19060) | metagenome | reverse complement strand
TGTGCAAATGGCTCAGGCCAAGCTGTTAGGTAATGAAAGTTTGAATCTTGCCTGAAATCGAAAGCAACATCATTGTTTCTATAAACAGTATTATTCCCATGTAAGAGAACAGCNCCTTCAGTTATTTTTTTTGAAAGGTTTTCTCTATTAAATTTAGATAATTCCATCATTCAAATAAGGATAATGTAGATGGGTAGAAAATTGCTAGTAGATTTTTATATCAAATAAGAATCAAGTGATTTTGAAATTAAAACTGCCTCTTTATTTCCATAAGAAATNATNAANACAANATTATCACCTGCNATNGAAGCAGCTATANCATCNANATATANATTATCTATNGCTTCGGCAACAACTTGAGCAGCGGCAGTTGTTGTTTTTATAATTACCTGGTTAGAAACTGGTTCGACACTTAAAACAAAATCNCTTAAAGCTTTTTTAGCAATTGATTTTTGAGCATTATTTACATCGTCTTTTGGAAGAATATATTTCAAATTATTATTTGAATCTCTTTTTTTACTTGCTCCAATTTCTGTTAGATCTCTAGAGAGAGTAGCTTGAGTAATTGAGATACCTTCTTTTTTCAATATTCCTTTTAATTGATTCTGGGAAGTAATTTTTCCTTCTTCAATTAAATCAGCAATTAATTTTTGTCTTTGTANAGTTGATTTTGACATTTGTATAAATATACATNATTTTGGATATTTATACAATTAAAGTTTTTTATAAACTTCTTTGGCTAATTTGATTGCTTCCTCTTTTGATACTTCACCTTCATTAATTCTTTGTTCATACAACGATTCCATAATTTTTCCTAAAGATGGTCCTGGTTCAATTTTTAAAATTTTCATAATTTCATTTCCATCAACTGGAGGTCTCAACTTCTTAAGTTCTTCTTTTTCTTGAACTTCTTTTATTCTTTTTTCTAAATCATCAAGATATTTATATATTGTTTCGGCTTTTTCATTATTTTTAGTTGTAACATCGCATCTCACCAATTCATTTAGTTCATCAAGAACATCTCCAGCATCAATAATATATCTTCTCACTGCTGAGTCAGTCCATCCCATTTTGTAAGTATGAGGTCTTAAATGATTTTCAACTAATAAAGCAACTGACGAAATCAATTTTTTTGGATATTTTAGTTTTGATAGTATTTCTTTTGTCATTCTTGCACCAACAACCTCGTGATGCCTAAAGTGAACCTTTCCGTTATCGATACCTTTTGTTGCTGGTTTTGCAATATCATGCAATAACGCACCCAATCTTAAGATTAAATCAGATGATACTTTGCTTGTTACTTGTAAAGTATGTTCATAGACGTCTTTATGGTGGTGGTTGGGATCAACTTCAATTTTTAAATCTCTAATTTCAGGGATAATATAGTCAATCAAATTGCTCTCAACTAGTGCCTGAATTCCCATTGCTACATTATCTCCAGTTACTAATTTTGAAAATTCGTCTCTTATTCTCTCTTTACTTACAATTTCTACTCTTTCAATGTTTTGTTGTATTGATTTAAATGTTTCATTATCAGGAGCAAAACCATGAGTACTTATAAATCGACATAGTCTAATCATTCTTAGTGGATCATCTGAAAACGACTGATTTGGATTGTCAGGTGTTTTTAGTTTTCCTTCTGAAAGATCTTTAAGTCCGTTGTANGGATCAATTAATTCATTTTGCTCAATATCAAATGCAATTGCATTAACTGTAAANTCTCTTCGAATTAAATCTTCATTAATATCTTTGGAGTCTGTTATTTCTGGTTTTCTAGAGTTTNCNTTGTATATGTCGCTCCTGAATTGNGTAATATGTACAGTTAAATCCTCNAAGGCTGTTTCAATTGTTCCATACTTTATACCAATACTTGTGGTCTTATAATTATTATCCTCCAGTAATTTTTTTGACTCTTCAGGCGTTGCGTTTGTTGTAAAATCAAAATCTTTTGTGTCGATATCTAAAATGAAATCTCTGACAGCACCCCCAACTAAGTAGAAACTAAATTGATTGTCATTAAATAATGNGGACAGCTCCATTAAAAATGGGTTCTCTTCAATTCGGTTTATTAGAGTTGTTGGTACCATATTGATAGCTTAGAAGATGTATAGAAACAATAAAGTATGAATTCAGAAGTTGATTTTGCAGCTGGTGGCATCGTTTTAATTGACGATAAGATACTGCTNGTAAAAAATAGATTNAGTGAAGAATATNCGGGTGATTACGATTCTGGATTTTGGGGTTATCCAAAAGGTCATTTAGACGATNAAGAAACACCAATTAAAGCTGCAGAAAGAGAAGTTTATGAAGAAACTGGTTTTAAAGTTTCTGCTGTTGGAAAAAAACCTATTGCAGAATCCCGTTATGAGATAAAAAAAGATGGTAAACCAGTCAAAAAAACTGTCTGGTTTTATGAAATGAATGTTGTTGAAAGTTTCTCAAAAGAGCCTGATGATGAAATAGAGGAGGTTGCCATTGTTCCCTTTGAAGAGGCCTATAAATTATTAGCCTATGAAGAAGATAAAAAAATTTTAAAATATGTATTCAACAGAAAATAAAAAGATTCATTACTTTTACAACGGAATATTTTATACAAGGAGTATTAATGAATTTGTTAATGATATATTGTTCCAAAAAATTTATGGAGGAGAGGGTCTTTTAAAAAAAATATTAAAAATATCAAAAAATTCAAACATTAGTTTTAATTCGTCAATGGTAAATGAAAGTTCAATTAAACCCTGGATTAAATCAGGATGGACCATCAATCATAAATTAAATGTTTGTGTATTAAACCTAAGAAATTCAAACCACAGATATCCGAGTGACAATAAACATATAGAAATTAAAAAACTTGAAAATAAAGATATAGAATATTTGCTTGAATTAGATCATAAAATATTTGAAGATTATTGGAAAAATTCTAAATCAAGTCTTGAGGAAACTATGAAGAGCTGTAACAACAATTATTTATTTAAAAGTGGAGGCGAAAATAACCTTGATGGTTATGCAATTTTAGGAGAGACTAGAAAGTTTACTTATCTTCAACGAATAGGAATAGTAAAGAACTCTCAAGGATCGGGTCTTGGAAATAATTTACTTAATTGTGTAATTAGTTTTGCTGTTGAAAAAAAATTTATAAATATGAAACTTAATACCCAAAGCGACAATATTGCGGCTCTAAATCTATATAAAAAAAACAAATTCGAGGTTTCACCAAGGAAGCTTGTAATTATGAAAACTTCATGAATAGTTTTACATAGCTTATGATTAACTTATGGAAGAAGATAGCTTTGTTGAATCGGTTGAGAGCTTAATAAAAAGTGTAAAAGATCTTATTGTTCGACCTGTAAAAAGACTTACTGGTTTTGCATCTTTAGGTTTNCTACTTGTTGTATTATTAATCACTGCAGTAATATTTTTATTCTCAGGAATATTAAAGATTATGCAAGGACTTGGTCTTTTACTAGGCGTTAACCCTACTGGATTTGCAATGGGTGCACTCGGCTTAGTATTTATGATTTTGTCATTGAATAGTTACAGAAAGAAAAAAAATGGATGATTTAGCAATAATTGGTTCTGGTCCTGCTGGGTATACAGCTGGAATTTATGCTGCAAGGGCCAACCTGGAACCAGTCTTATTTGAAGGATTAGAGTCTGGTGGACAGTTAATGCTCACTACAGATGTTGAAAATTATCCAGGTTTTGATCAAGGAATTATGGGTCCTGAAATGATGCAGGTATTTAAAAATCAAGCCGAAAGGTTTGGAACAAAAATTTTAACTGAGACTGTAGATTCAATAGAAAAGATTGAAAATGGATTTAAGCTAACAACTTCGAAAAATACTTATGAGTTCAAAACTGTAATTATTTCATCTGGAGCATCAGCGAACTGGCTTGATATAAAGGGAGAAAAAGAGCTACAAGGACATGGTGTTTCGGCTTGTGCGACTTGTGACGGTTTCTTTTTCAAAGATAAAAATGTAATAGTTGTTGGTGGAGGAGATTCAGCTATGGAGGAAGCTTTATTTCTAACTAAATTCGCAAAAAATGTAACTGTTGTCCACAGAAGAGATTCATTTAGAGCAAGTAAAATTATGCAAGACAGGGTACTTAGTCATGACCAAATTGATGTCTCATGGAACAAAGAGGTTGTGGAAATTAAAGGTGAGGGTCAAGTTTCATCTGTTCTTCTCAAAGACAGTCAAACAAGCGAAATGGAAGAAAAAGAAATTGATGGAGTTTTCATAGCTATAGGACACACACCAAATGTAAGTTTTTTAAATGGATTTTTAGAGCTTGATGAAAAAGGATATATAAAAACTGGCTCTACTACTGCTACTAGTACTAGTGTCCCTGGTGTCTTTGCAGCAGGAGATGTTGCTGACTCAATTTATAGACAAGCCGTAACTGCAGCCGGTACCGGATGCCAAGCAGCAATTGATGCTGAAAGGTGGCTTGAAAATTAAATTTGATTTATCTTCTATTATTGATAACTTATCGAATGAAGAAGTTGAAGACTTGAAAAATAAATTAAATTATGTTGGCTACTCAACCAATCAAGATATTAACGAATTAAAAACAGTTGTTGAAATATTTGTCGATGATAATAATTTAGAAAACATAAACAATAAAGAAGATCTTTGGAAAGAGCTCATTAATTTTGGATACAAACTTGGAGACAGAATATTAAGTTTTAATACTAAAGAACTTTATGGTTCAGATGTTGAAGAACTCCAAGAACTTTTATCAAGAATGGGTTTTTATTCCGAACCNATNAACGGAATATATTCAAATTCTGTTGTTGAAGCTGTAACAAGATTCCAAGAAAACAGAGGCTTAACTATTGATGGNGTGGTTGGGCTTAATACTGTTTATGAAATTAGAAATTTGGTAAGGCCTGGTCAAGAGATCTCATTAAACGAAGCAATNAAGTCAATNTCACCAAANCTTACTACTGGAACAATAGGTTTTAATGTTTGTTTTGATNTTCCAAATTTAGGAANTTANAAAGAACAAATAAAATTTTATGATCAGATAAAAAAGAGTTGCATAAATCATGGAATTATTTCNATATTTGCATCAGAAATTAATGAAGAACTAAANCTTAAAAATAAAATTCAATATATTAACAATCTTCAACCNANTTTGTTTGTTTCATTTAATANCTCAGAANAAGAATCNGTTAATTTCTTTAAAGGAAGGTTTTCTGANAGTGTTGTTGGAAAAAAAGTTGCAGAACANTTATCNGAAACTTTNAAAATTGAATCAATAGGTAAGTCCTCAAACATTCTTAAAGAAACAAAATCAGTTGGAATTGTCATAAATGGTAAATTTTACCAAAAATTAGATATTGATAATTTAATTCAATCNTTGGTTGATTCTTTAAAGAATCAATTTGAAAACTAATTTATTTTATTAACAAACTTATCAAGCTTATCTTTTGAATCAAAGGTAANAGATAACTTATACTTTTCTTTGCTTTTATTTATTTTTACTTTTGATCCTGTTTTGTCCTCAAAAAAGTTTTTATAGTGAGTGACTTCTTGATCAGAAATTTTCTCACTACTAAGATCTCTTACTTTATCTTCTACCGCCCTACTTGAAAGCTTCAGGGAAATAATTTCATTTAGAATAGAGTTTTGTAAATTAAATTCTAAATTAATGAGTGGACGTACTTGCCCCATTGAGACTTTTTCTTCTTTTAGAGCTTGATAAACTGTGTCGCTTAAATTTGTTAAACGTAGAATATTAGAAACGTGTGCTCTACTTTTACCAACCAATAGTCCTATTTCTTCAGGGCTTAGATTGAATTTTTCTGATATTTCTTTATAACCCATTGCTTCGTCAATATGATTTAATCTTTCTCTTTGAATGTTCTCAACCAGGCCAACAATTGCTGCGTCTCTCTCACTTATGTCTTTTATGAGACAGGGTACTTTTTCTAGGCCGACCATTTTTGATGCTCTTAATCTTCTCTCTCCAGCAATTAACTTATATTTATTTGGCTCCACTTCTTGAACAATTAGTGGCTGAAGTAAGCCATTTTTTTGGATTGAATTTTTTAACTCATTTAGTTTATTTTCGTCAAATGTTGTTCTTGCTTGAGAATTGCTCTCACTAATATTTTGGACATTTATTTCTCTTACCTTATATTCTCTTACATTTGTATCAGTTATAAGACTGCTCAATGATCTTTTCATTAATATTCATCCTTTCTAATAATTCATTAGCTAATTGATAAAACTCTTTTTTCGATTTGTTGTCATTGGTAAAATCTTCAACGGTTTTTAAATAATATGGGCTATCAGCAACATCTGCCGAGCTTGAAACTTTTGTATTTAAGAGTTTATCTGCCAACAAATACTCGAGTTCTTTTTCAAAATCAAGATAGCTTGATCTTCCACTTTCTATTTGGTTTAATACAACCCCCAGGAAAACGGGGTTAACTTTTATTTGTTTTGAAATTGTTTCTTTTGCAAAAGACATTGCTTGAGAAACTCCTTCTATTGCTAAAAATTCTGGTTTTGTTGGTATTAAATAGAAATCAGAAGCACACAATGCTTCTTGTACAAGCGAACTCATTGTTGGAGGTGTGTCAAAAATTACTATATCAAAGTCTTTAAAACCTAATGATTGCATAGCCTTTGTTAGAACAGAACCCCCGATTATTTTTTCATTATTAAATTTTAGAATAGATTCGTTTGATGGAATTATGGCTAAATTATCACTAAGAAAAGCGATTTCTTTTTCTAATTTTCCTTCCATAAGATCCTGTGAAGTAAGTATTGATTTATTTTGTTTATCAAAATCAAGATACGTTGACGTATTACCTTGTGGATCTAAATCAATAATTAGTGTTTTTATTCCATTATTCGAATATATTTTTGCAACATTTATAACAATAGTGGTTTTTCCAACACCGCCCTTTTGACATAATATGGATAAAGATTTCACATATCAGTTATAACATCTATATAACGAAAATTATTTTTATTTATGAGAAACTTTTCTTGTTTCACGTGAAACATTGTATTAAATATTTCTGATGATTTAGAGCTAGATGAGACAAATATGATTAGATTGTTATCTTTTAGTTGTTTTTTTTCTAACGTTTTCAGAATATTAGAGGTTGAAACATAGCACCTCATTACGATTATTGAGTTTTTTGCCTCTTTTAGAATTGTTTTTGCATCTTTTTTTGTAGGTTTAGCATTGTTCAAATTTAAAATTTTTACTAATCTTTCCAGTTCATATATTCTTTTTTGTTTGTTGTCTACTAATGAAACTTTTGTTTTGTTTACAATTGAGATGGGTATGCCCGGTATTCCAGCTCCTGTCCCAAGGTCAATAATTTCACATTCATTTAAATTTTTGAATTTTTTAATTAATTTTGCAAAATAAAGTGAGTGAATTATAAATTCATCCCAAATAAATTGATCTGTTTTTTTACTAATTAAACCGGTTTTTATGGCAGTATTTTTTAGCCATTCATGATATTCAAATAATTTATCTTGATGTTTTTTAAAGTCGTCTAAACCCCACTCTGGTATCTGGGGTTCAAAATTCATTCTTCTTCGTTGCTACTAGATGCAAAAACTACTGATCTGTATGGCTCTCTGCCTTCAGAATATGATCTAATTCCATCTATTTCTGCAACAGCATCGTGAAGAGTCTTTCTGTCTACAGAGTTCATTGGTTCGAGCATAACTTCCTGTTTGTCCTCTAATATTTGTTTAGTAAGTCTCTCAGCATAAATTGTTAGAGCCTCTTTCCTTTTTAAAGCATAATCTGCAACATCAAGNCTTAGTCTCGTTCCAGCACCTGTTTTTCTTTGAACTGCTGTTCGTGTTAGTTCATGAAGTGACCGAATAATAATTCCCTTTTCCCCTACAAGGGCTTCGGTTTGTTCTCCTTTAACGTTTACAACAAGATTTTTATCTTCAACTTCCCCTTCAACTTTTCCATCAAGGCCAAAAGATTCAATTAGTCCTTGTAAAAAGTCAACTGATACCTTTAATTGTTCATTGGGGTCTGCTTCAACCCTTGGTTTTTTTGGCTCATAGCTTCTTTTTTCTCTTTTTCTATTGTCTCTTTTGTTCCTTTGTTTGTATTNTCTTGAGTTATTGTTTTTAAACCCAGATCTAACCGAGATTCTTACAAGGGCTTTTGTCCCTCCGACCCCAAAAACTCCGCCTTCAGGTTCACGTAAAATACTTATATTGGCTTCAGTTGCATCCTCTAAATTAAGCTCTTTCAAACCTGCTTTAATTGCATCATCAATGGTTTTTGCTTCAACCTCTACCCATTTGTCTGACATTATTTTCTCCTTCTTTTTTTTCTTTTTTTGCGAGGGTCTTCTTGCTGCTTGGTTTCTGGTGTTTCCTCGTTCTCTTCATTCTCTTTTTCAGTTTTGTCACTTGTTTCCTCTTTATCTTCTATACGAATAATTAAGGCTTGTTGACCAATTCTGAAAATATTTCCTGTTAAGAAATATACGACAAGACCTGAAGGCAAAGTCCATGAAATGAACCCGAAAAATATTGGCATAACCTTTCCAATCATTTGCATTTGCTGTGCTTGTGGATTGTCGCTTTTTCCTTGTTTCTTTGTAATTTGTTGTTGTTGAAATAGTGCGGTTGCAACAACCATTAAAATAAGAACAATGTATGGAACTCTTTCTACCCACCCTGATATTTCAGATGCAGGTATTTGAAGATCCATGTTAAAGAAAAGAATGTTTATATTGTTTTCTAGATCTGAAAATAAAGATTCAGATTTTGGTATAAACAAGAGCGGTTCTCTCAACACTCTAAACAAAGCAAACCAAACTGGCATTTGTACCAATAAAGGAACAACGCAACCAAGCGGGTTGATTCCTTTTTCTTTGTAAAAAGCTGCTATTTCTTTGTTTAATTCTTCTTTATTGTCTTTATGTTTTTTCTGTAACTTCTTTAGCTCTGGTTGAACATCTTGCATTCTTTTGGTAGACCTTGTTTGTCTAAGAGTTAATGGGAAAATAATTATATTAATTATGACCGTCAAAATGGCTATGGAAATCCCATATGAGGGGACATATCCGTAAACAAATGAAAGCAAAAAGCCAATAGCTAGTGCAAAAGGTTCAATTATTGCCAATTTTTACCAAACTTTCTATATACGGGATTACACTTATAAACCCTTTCTATAAAAACAGGGAAAGTCCTAATTAAACCTTTATTTTCAAAGCTTTCTCTTATCGCGTTCGAACAGGTTGGGTAATATAAACAATTTCCCTGACCAATGCCAAAGAGCCCGAGCAGTGAACGAAACACTGTAAACAAAATGTTTGTTATCTTCATTTTTTAATTAGTTTGGGATGAGAAGAAATTATTTTTTGTATTTCTAAAATCTTTAAATTCAAGTTTTTTTTTGATCCAATAATATAAATATCAAAACTTTCTTTATCTTCTAAACCCCTAACTGCCTCTTTAATCCTTCTTTTAAATTTATTACGTTCTACTGCGGTTGTCTGCTTACTTGAGATGCTTATACCAAGTCTTGAAACTTTTTCTTGGTTTTTCTCTATATAAACCCTTAATCCTTTTTCAGTAAAACAATTTGTTTCTTTTTTCAGTCTGAAAAAATCATTTTTCTTATTCAGTGCAGTAAATCTAACCAATTAGCTTATGCAGAAAGTGTTTTTCTACCTTTTCTTCTTCTTCTTTTAAGAATTTCTCTGCCAGCTCTGGTGCTCATTCTCGATCTAAAACCGTGTTTTCTACTTCTTTTTCTATTACTAGGTTGATAAGTTCTTTTCATTTTTCTTCCTGTTTAAACACAATATATTAAAAAATTATTTAAACAAAGTAAATTAATATTTAATTTAAAAGTTCGCGAAAACAAAACCATCTTCGCGAAAACAAAACTAACTAGGTTTTATAATCTGAAATTCACTTATTATTTTTCTTATTATTTCCTCTAATAAACTCAACAATCGTTGGGTTTTTAGTTGGTGTGTGTTTGTTTTCTAAAAATTAATATGTTTTTACCACTCTATGATTTCCGAAGGGGTTTTATTAGATTGTTCAGAATGAGTAATTTACTTAAAGAGTTTAAATCTGAAATACACAAACTAGATTTATCTAAAACTGAAAGATATTGGTTAGAACAAGTAAATTTTGAAATTGACAATGAGTCTTTAAGTATTTTCGTGGGATCAGACTTTGTAAAATCATCAATTGAGAAAAAACTATATAAAAAAATCAAAAAAACATTCAACATAAGCACGGGATTTAAAGAATGTGTTTTTGTTTTGGATAAGAATATGAAAAAAGACTTTCAAGCCTATGAATTTGAAGAAAAAAATGAAGATCTATTAAAAAATCGAGAAGAGATAAAAAAAGTTCAGCCTGATTTATCTGTTTTTGACGAGATGTTTGTCGGCTCCTCTAATAATCTTTCAGTAACGGCAGCAAAAAATGTTGTTAAAGATCCTGGTGGGCGTTTTAACCCTCTTTTTGTTTATGGATCTCCGGGGGTTGGTAAAACACACCTTCTAAAAACTATTGAAAAAGCTCACCCCTCCTCTTTTTATATTGATTCTGAATCATTTTTAGATTCATATATTCAAGGAATAAAAAATAAAGATATAGATATATTTAAATCAAAAATAAGGTCTGTCGAAATTTTACTAGTAGATGATATTCAGTTTTTTATGGGTAAAAAGGGTGTTTCAGAGGAGCTTTTCCACACTATTAATTATTTTTTAAACAATCAGAAAGCGGTTATTTTGGTTTCAGATCAAAAACCAAATAAACTTTTAGGCTTTCCGGATCGCCTAATTTCAAGAATTTTAAACGGTTTAGTTACTGACATTGAAAAACCTGATGAAGAAATGTTTCTTAAAGCAATTGAGAAAGCAAATGTTGAACAGGGCGGTTATTTGCTTTCTAAGGAAGAGATTAAAAAAATAAGTGGGTTAAGAGTCGATAGTTTTAGAGATATAAACGGAATCGTTAACCAACTCTTAATAAATAAACAAACAGGAAAGGGTAATTTCGATTATATTAAGGAGTTGATTTCTGTTTCTAAGTCGGGATTTGTAGAGTCTGTTGGTCCTGATCAAATATTAGATTACGTTTCAAAAGTTTTTCAAGTTGATAAAAACCTCATATCTTCAAAAAACAGAACATCGAAGGTTAATGAGTCTAGGAGGCTTTTTGCATCTCTGGCAAGGAAACATACAGATCTATCATTAAACCAGATAGGTTTATATCTTGGTGGTAGAAGTCACTCTACGGTTTTAAGCTATATTGATAAATCTAAAGACTCACCTTTAGTTATCAAAGAAATAAACAATTTCGACAGTTCACTCTCAATAAAAGAGGTTGGTTGATTCTTTGTCGGTTTTGTTGTCTTTTTGCTCCTCTAAAATCCTTTTTGTAAATTGGTTTTTTTTCTATTTATACATGTCAGACGTTCTTATTACTATTAAATTTATAAAAGATTAAATATGAAGTTTAAAACACAAACAAGCGTATTAAAGGAAGTAGTTTCTTCTGTTTCTCGAGTTGTTAATCCCAGACCTTCAACACCTGCCCTAACAGGTCTTTATCTTCACGCTTCAGACGGTTTTCTAGAGGTTATAGGTTCTGATCTGGATATAACTATTAAGTCAAAGATAACCGTTGACGTAGATGTTGAAGGAAAGTGTCTTGTTAATTCAAATAAACTATCAGAAATTGTAAGAAAACTTCCCGAGGGAGAGGTTGTCTTTTCTGATGTAGGAAGTGAATTAAAAATAGAAACCAAATCATTAGACTTCACCTTAAGAAAACTAGAAGACCAGGATTACCCAGAAGCTTTTTTAAAAAAACATGAAAAAGACGACCAAACACAAGAGGTACTGGTTTCTGAGTTGTTTGATTCACTAAAAAACGTTGGTATTGCTTCTACTCCAGAGGGTGGAAGACCTGTCTTAACAGGTGTATATTTCAACAATCAAGACGAAAAAACAGAACTAGCGGCAACAGACAGTTACCGACTAGCAACACAACAAATTAGCAACTTCCCAATTAATGATGTGGGAATTATTTCATTTAAATCGTTAAGTGAAGTCATCAGGCTTTTTGAAAACGAAGAAGAAACACTGAACATTAACTCAAACGAAAAAGACCTTTATTTTTTTAATGAGAAATATTTTGCTTCATTACGAAAAGTCGAAGGAACTTTTCCAGAATATCAAAACCTTTTTCCTAAAGAAACACTGTTTACAGCAGAGATTGACAAGAAAGAAATATTAGAAAGTCTTGATCGCTCTACTGTCGTTGCTGAGGGGTATATACCCGTAACCTTTATTTTTGAAAACAACGAAAAATTAACAATCACCACACTTAATAAAGACGTTGGTGGTGGAAACGAAAGCTTAAATATAAAAATTCTTGGTGTTGAAACAGGGGATATAAACGGCTTTCAAATGTCTTTCAATCCGAATTACTTAATTCAAGGCATCGAAGTTTTAGAAGGCAACAAGGTTTACATTAGATTCTCTGGAAACGAAAAACCGGTAGTAGTACAAGGAGAATCAGAGAACTATAAATATCTCTTAATGCCAGTAAGAGCCTCGTGAAACAAGCAAGTGGACCTGAAAAAATAAACATTGAAGAAAACAGTGTTGGAATAAATTTTAAAAAATCAGAACAAGTTAAAAAACACCTTAATAACTCTTCCTACCCCTGGAAGGACGAAATATCTTCAGGACCAGTAATTAATGACAACCTTGTAATTTATGTGGATTCAAAAAGACTAAAAGACATAATCGAACTGGAGTCTCTAAAAATAATCAACAATATAGAAAAAAAGCTTGGATTTTCGGTGAATTCTATACGTGTTGAATTGCAAAATAGCCAACAATAATAACGTATTTCTACTAAAATAAGAGTTCAGCAAGGGGCTGTACTTAATATAAAAAAGAAGCGTATCTTAGGAGATCCGTGCCAAAAAAAGATTCAAAAAGTTATGATTCTAAAGACATAAAGGTCTTAGAAGGTCTAGAAGCGGTAAGAAAAAGACCAGCAATGTATATTGGTTCGACCGGACCAAACGGCCTCCACCACCTAATTTGGGAAGTTGTGGACAACTCTGTTGATGAGGCAATGGCTGGAAGATGTACTCAAATTGATGTAATGCTTGAAAAAAACGGCTCAGTCACAGTAAAAGACAATGGAAGCGGAATACCCGTAAAGCCCCACCCTAAAACAAAAAAATCTGCCCTAACAACCGTCTTAACAACACTACATGCTGGAGGAAAGTTTGAGTCAGGAGCCTACACAGTAAGCGGTGGTCTACATGGAGTTGGTATTTCGGTAGTAAACGCACTTTCTGTTTTTGTGAAGGTTGAAGTAGAAAGGGACGGACATGTATGGAATCAAAATTTTGATTACGGAAAGCCCACTTCAAAAATTAAAAAAGGAAAAGCCTCCAAAAAAACAGGAACAAAAATAAACTTCTTGGCTGATCCAGAAATATTTGATGAAACACAGGTTTTCGAATACAACATTGTTTCGGAAAGATTGAGACAAACAGCATTTTTAAACAAAGGCCTCAAGATTAACCTAACTGACAACAGAGTAAAACCAGCAACAAAAGAACAGTTCTTTTATAAAGGTGGTTTAGTTGATTTTGTTGATTATTTAAATGAGGGGTTTGAGGTTCTTCATGAAAAAACAATTTCATTTTCAGATCAAAGCAAGGACTCAGAAATAGAAGTTGCAATGCAGTGGAAAAACGAAGACGACGTAAATATAAAAAGCTTTGCAAACAACATACATACTCTTGAAGGAGGAACTCACGAAGAAGGTCTTAGAACAGCAGTTACTAAAGCAATAAACGATTTTGCTAAATCTAGAAATCTTCACTCTGATATTTCTTTAACAGGCGATGATATAAGAGAAGGCTTAACAGGTGTTGTTTCTGTAAGGGTGAAAGAACCACAATTTGAAGGCCAAACAAAAACAAAACTTGGGAACACCGAAATGAAATCTAAAGTACAAGTATTAGTAAACCAAGAATTTCCAAAATGGCTTTCAAAAAATACAAAAGAAGGACGAGCTATTGTCGAGAGGTGCGCTATTGCGGCAAAAGCAAGAATGAGTGCAAAGAAAGCAAGAGAGCTCACAAAGAGAAAAAGCATACTTGAAACAGCAGGCCTTCCAGGAAAGCTGGCAGACTGTTCTTCAACGGACCCATCAGAAAGTGAATTATTTATTGTAGAGGGAGATTCTGCTGCTGGTCCCGCCAAGCAAGCAAGAGACTCAAGAACGCAAGCAATTCTTCCAATTAGGGGAAAAATTATTAATGTGCAAAAAGTTACAGAAAACAGAGCTTTACAAAATGAAGAAATAAGTTCTCTTATCAAGGCAATTGGGACAGGAATAAAAGCAGAATATAAGGGTGAAGAATCAAGATATGACAAAATTATATTTTTAACAGATGCTGACGTTGATGGTGCTCATATTAGAACCCTATTGTTAACATTCTTTTTTAAATTTATGCCAGGGCTCATCAAAGAAGGAAAGGTTTGGATCTCCGAACCTCCTCTTTATAGAGCTAAGTCTTCTGGTTCAATAAATTATTTGAAAGACGATCAAGCCCTTGAAAATTTTAAAAAAGAAAACAAAAATAAGAAATTTGATATCAGCAGGTTCAAAGGTCTCGGAGAAATGAACGCAGGAGAGCTTTGGGACACTGCAATGAATCCAGAAAGTAGAACTCTTATAAAAGTAAGCATTGCTGATGGAAAGGCTGCTGAAGCTAAAGCAGCAAATATGTTTGAAATACTAATGGGCAATGACGTAGCAAAAAGAAAAACTTTCATTGAGGAAAATGCCAAAGATGTAAGGTTCTTGGACGTATAACATGGCAGCAAAGAAACCAGCAGCAAAGAAACCAGCAGCAAAGAAACCAGCAGCAAAGAAACCAGCAGCAAAGAAACCAGCAGCAAAGAAACCAGCAGCAAAGAAACCAGCAGCAAAGAAACCA
>FUFK010037595.1_pt1 | contig 15020 bp, 9 predicted proteins | sample 1021851 | NCBI WGS metagenome assembly FUFK01 (sample SAMEA51879418, study PRJEB19060) | metagenome | reverse complement strand
GACGATGTAACAAAATCTATAAGAGTTCTTTCTGCTGCCGCTGTTGAAAGAGCAAACTCTGGACATCCTGGTATGCCACTAGGTATGGCGGATATTGGAGTTGTTTTGTACAAAAACTTTTTAAAAGTATCAAATAAACATCCAGACTGGATCAATCGGGATAGATTTGTTTTAAGCGCAGGTCACGGTTCAATGCTTCTATATAGTCTTTTACACTTTAATGGATTCGATATATCTTTAGATGAAATAAAAAATTTTAGACAATTAGGATCAAAAACTGCAGGACATCCTGAAAAAGATTTTGAGATTGGAATAGATACAACTACAGGACCACTCGGACAAGGATTTGCAAATGGCGTAGGTTTAGCAGTGGCTGAGAGNTATCTAGCCTCNGTCTTTGGAGANGATGTTNTGGATCATCATATTTANGGNATTGTTTCNGATGGTGATTTAATGGAGGGNATTTCAACTGAGGCCGCAGAACTAGCCGGATTATGGGAGCTCGGAAAACTAATTTACTTTTTTGATGACAACAACATATCTATTGACGGAAATGTTACACAAGTGTCGGTAACTAACCAAAAACAAAAATTTATTTCGATGGGATGGGATGTGCTCGAAATTGATGCACATAAAGAAAATGAAATTATTGACGCAGTTGAATCTGCAAAAAGTGTTACTAATAAGCCAACATTGATTATTTCTAAATCAACAATTGGTAAATATTCTCCAAATAAAGAAAACACAAGTGGAGTTCATGGTTCTCCACTAGGTGAAAAAGAATTCGAGCTTTTTTTGGAGAATATTGGGTTTTCAGGTGATCCATTTATTCATGATTCGGAAATTTATTCATATTTTGAGGAAAAAAGAGCAAATGATAATTTAAATTATGATGAATGGAAAGCCAACTTAGAATCTAAACTTCAATCTGACAAGAATTTTAGCCAACTTTGGAACCAGTTTAATAATTTTGAGACCCGAGAGGTTGAATTAGAATGGTCAAGCGACGAAGCCACGAGGGTTGTTGGTGGCAAAATATTAAATCAATATGGTTCATCTAATAAATTTATTATTGGTGGATCTGCAGATTTAGCTGCTTCAACAAAACAAATTATTAGTGATAATACTTTTGGCTCAAATAATTTTGGAGGAAACAGTATTGAATTTGGAATTAGAGAACATGCAATGGGTGGAATTGTTAACGGTCTTGCATTACACAGTAATTTACTCCCATATGGATCAACTTTTTTAGTTTTCTCAGACTATATGAGGCCAAGTATGCGATTAGCATCTTTGATGAATGTTAATTCGTTATTTATATTCACTCATGATTCAATATATCTTGGAGAGGATGGACCAACACATCAGCCTATTGAACATTTAATGTCGCTAAGACTGATACCTAATCTTGATGTTATCAGGCCATCAAACAGCATGGAATTAATTCATTCTTATAGATATGCATTAGAAAAAAAAGATAATCCTAAAGCAATAATTTTATCAAGACAAAACATGAAATTTTTTGATAATGACGTTAGCTATAAGGATTTTCAAAAAGGTGCTTATGAATTTATGCCTGGTAAAGACATTACTTTGGTTGCAACAGGTTCTGAACTCGAGCTTGCTGTTGAAATAAGTAAAAATTTAAAAGATTTATCTGTGCAGATAATAAGTGCCCCTATTCTTAACAAGATAAATAAAAAGATGATAGGATCCTTAAATCTCAATCAAAATATTTTTACACTTGAACTAGGAAGATCAACAGGTTGGGATTCATACATTGAAAATATTACAAGATCATTTTCAATTGATTCTTTCGGAGAATCAGCTCCAATTGAAGCGCTAACTGAAAGATTTAGCTTTAGTGCCAAAAAAATTAGTGATGAAATAAGAAGTTTATTGAATTAACAGCCTGTATAAGCTTTCATTGCATTTTTGGTTCTTGTGCCTGCAACTCCATCAGGAATTAAATCAACTTTTCTTTGGAATGCTTTAATTGCTTCTCTCGTATAAGAACCCATTTCTCCATCAATAATTCCAGGATTAAATCCATTATTTGCTAAAAATGTTTGAACTCCTGCAACGCTATCTAGTTTCGCACCTGTATTGTCTCTTGCTTTACAAACATTTCCTGATTCGCAACCTGTGTAAGCTTTCATTGCAGCTTTTGTTTTGTTACCGACAATTCCATCAGCAAATAAACCATTTTTTTGTTGGAATTCTTTAATTGCGGCTTTTGTTTTTGGACCAGATTGTCCATCTACAGGTCCGGGATTAAATCCATTATTTACTAGAAATTGTTGGACGTCTAGTACTGAATTGATAATGATTGCCGAGTTGTCTTTGGGAACACAAGCATCATTTCCTGCATTTGGATTTGAAACAGCAGTTTCCGCCACATTGTCAACTTCACCACCAGAAGGCTCCCAGGAGTTATTAAATGGAGAAGAATTAAACAAATCGCTTGAAACAAGAGACTTGCCAACAAGCTTGTCTATTATATAAGCGACTTCTCCAATTGAAATTTTTCTACTTGGACAAAATTTATCACTTAATGAACTACATGGAGGTATTACATCGTTTGCCGCTAAAGTATTTATTTCATTTGTCCATTTACTTGCACCCTCATCCGAGTACTTGTCAATAGAACCAGAAAGGTTTGTTGTTGCTCCGGCCCTTATTGATTTAACCAATAAACATGCAAACTCATCTCTTGCTACAGTTTCTTTAGGAAGAATTTCAAATGGACTTCCAAAACAAACCTGCATTCCGTAATACGGCAATCCATTTATTGCAGACTGATAAATGCTTTGATCATCATCACTATAAGCATTTGGAGAATCTTGGGACACTCCACCTACTACCGTTACAATTGCTGCTGCTTCTTCTCGAGTTAAAGTTTTGGCTTGGCAACCCGATGAATTTCCATCACATTCATTAATTAACCCTCCTTTTGCCATATAACTAAATCCTGCAAAGGATGTTGCATACTGTGCTGTTTCACCAGATGAGAGATTTTCCGAGCCATCATTGCTCGATGAAGAATTTGCTTGGACTGGTCCAACTTTTAAATTAGAAATATCTGAATTACTAGATGTTTTAAAATAATGAGATCTGAACCCTAGTTGAGATTTGATATTTCTCCCAGACTTCGTTACAGATTTAGGTGAACCATTTTTAAAACCTTTCATTGTTACTTCTAAAGCTGCTCCTGACTCAGCAGCTGAAGATACATAAATATCAGTTAAAGCATCAAAACATGGAGTATCTCCACATAAAATATTTTTTGAAAGTTGATAGGTATTAAAGTCGAATGACCAAGCTGCTTTTGCGTTACCAACTCTGTTATCTATTGACCAAGGATCATCTACGGTCTGAAGATATGGCCATGGAGTAGCTGAACCAAATCCAACAACATTTGTGTTTGTTTTTCCACCCGTAGATGATGAATAAAATGCTTGAATTACACTGCTTCTTGTATACGAACCATCATACGTAATCACTTTTCCAGAGGTATTATTTACAGCTTGTACCCAATTGGGACCTGATATTTCTTTCAAGTAGCCGTAATAATATTGACTTGAAGCTGTAGATCCAATATGACACCAGCAATATGCTTTTTGTTTTTCACTTAAGCCAGCATCAAGGTTTGTAGATGCTGATGGAATATTTTCATCAAGATAATGAAAGACTGCATAGCTTCTTCCTACTAAAGCCTGAGCTTCGAGGGCTTTTACATTCCAATTTGAAGGCATTTCCGCTAATCCATAAAGATATTTTTCTAGATTTACTGCTAATGAAACATGAAAACCTGAAGAAACATTTTTATTTCTTAATTTCAAAATTCCATGTTTATGCTCTCTTGGTCCAACTCTAATTCTTCCTCCATCACTCCACTTCACACCAATGTTGCAACTTGCTCTTACTTTTGGTACCAATGGGTGTCCTGTCATATAACACTCATTACCATTGTTTATGATATTTATTGTTGCTCCACCACCAATTTTTAATGGACCCCAAATTGATTCGCAGGGACCATCACTTGATACATCAGACTTAATCTTATTCATCAGCTCATCATTGATTGATCCTGTTTGACCAAGACCAACTGAAGCTTGATAACTTCGAATAGCATCAGCAGTCTTGTCTCCATAAGCACCATCGATTGGTCCTGGTTCAAAACCCCTAGATGTAAGAAACAACTGAACGCCTGCTGTGTTTGATAAACCATCTTGACAGATTTGAAGGCTTGGAGGGCTTGATGAAGGCAATGTAGTAAGTGTTATATTTTTTGCATTTCTTGCTAAGCCAACCCACAAAGGATTATTATTGGATGCAATATCTGGGGATGACAATGAAATATCACCTAAATTCTTTACATTTGTACCCTGAAAATAATACTTAACTACCTCATCAGAATTACATGAACTAGTGTTACTACAGAAACTTGCTCCAAGTTCGGTGAGGCCTTTAGTTCCATATTGACTAAGACCTACTCCATGACCCCAACCACTGCCGGTAAATGTGAATGTAACGGCACTGTAACTTCGCATAGCTTGTTTAGTTGCAGGCCCAACTATACCATCAGCTGTAAGACCTACAGAGGCTTGAAAAGTTTTTACAGCAGCATTTGTTCGTCCTCCAGCAACTCCGTCAATTGGTCCTGGACTAAACCCATTGCAGCTTAGGTAAGTTTGAATATCCATTACAGAGTCAAGAGGAGCTACTGCATTATCTGCACAATAAAAATTAGTGTCATATTTTATATTTGTGAAAGAATATGCCTCAGATTGCATAGACAAGGAAAGAAAAAAAGCTCCAATGAAAATTAATATGGATTTTTTAATTAGGCCCCGTAACATTATTCTATTCTAACCTACCATTCATCATTTATTTAATTACAGACTCGTTTTCCACTTCTTATACATTCCTATTCCTAAAAAATATGTCAAAAATAAAGCAAATACAACGTAAGTAACTGGAAACAGTTCTCCAGCATAATCAGGATAGAGATTTGGTGATAAAAAAGTTATAGACGTGAATAAAATCAAGCCAATTAATTTATTTAAATCATATCCATATAAAGCAATAAAGCTCAATATTGAATAGATTGACAAAGAAATAAAAAAATTTGTATCAAAATATAATTTATTGTTATCAAACAATGTATGCGTAAGATAAATAAAGCTAAAAGATATCATTACAGCACTTAAAGCCTTCTTAAGATTTATATTCTTTAACATATATTGTTATTGTAAAAGATATATGGAATTGAATCTTTTTGTTTATGTCTTGTTGGCTTATTGCATTCCATTTTTGCTTTATTCAAATTATCGAATAAATCCAAGAAAAGGATTTAGTATTTTATTTGTTTCAATTATTTCCACAGTCATATTGTTAAAATTTAGCTTTTTTTCTTTAATTGCTGGAGTAATTTTGGCTTTGACATTAAAAATAGAAAAAGATATATTTAAATTTATTTTTTATGGGGTAAGTTTTTTAATACTAAATATTGATATTTTTATAAATCTAGATTTAAATATTTCAGTATATTTATTAAATTATATTCTTCCTATTTCCCTAACAAGCGGTGTCTTATCGTCTATGATGATTGGTCATTGGTTTTTAGTTGACCCAACTATTTCTAAAGAAGGAATGATGAAAATAGCATTGTTATGTTCCATTTTGTCATTATTAATTTTGCCTCTAGTGTTCTTTGAAATTATTGGTCCAGAAATTGATTCTATTTTCAAAAATGTAATTTTAGTACTTTATAGCTCTGCTGGTATTTTATCTTTTGCTTCATATAGGTCATTGGCCGAAAAATCATATACTGGTGTAATGGCGTCAACAGGATTGAGTTATTTATCCTTAATTGTTTCTCTAGGAGCTTCTGGAGGTCTTTTACTTTTGTCCTAGGACTATATTGATAATTATGAAGATATATACAAAAAAAGGAGATAAAGGTAAAACCCGCATGCTTTTTGGTGATGCAGTTTCAAAAGATGATTTAGCTCCTGATGCATACGGATCTGTCGATGAACTTGTAGCTGCACTTGGCTTAATACGAGCAGATAAAAACTTACCAATTGAAGTCCAAGAAAATGTATTAAGGATTCAAAGAGAATTGTTTATAGTTGGAGCTGAATTAGCGACAACAAAAGAAAATAGAAAAAAACTTGAACCTGANAAAACTTTAGTTGAAGAAAAAATGATTTTACAACTNGAAAAAGANATNGATTTTCTNGAAGANAAAAATGGAATNCCTGAATTTTTTGTAGTTCCTGGTGAAAATNATATTTCNGCAAAATTTGATTGGGCTNGGGTAGTTTCAAGAAGAGCTGAAAGAAAATGTGTAAGATGGCAAAAACATNTNGAGATANANGATTCNGAAGTAGTGGTATATTTAAATCGACTATCTGATCTTTTATGGATGCTAGCAAGAGAGTTTGANAATGATTGGACACCAAGTAAATGAAAATTGATATATTNTTTCTGAATNATGAAATGAACGGTCATGATGAATACTTCGATAATGATTTGTTTCAAGAATATTGTGAAACACATTCTTTTGAAGGNAAAAAGAATCAGATACTTTCAGTTCCACCATCATATTCAAANANTGAGAATTTAACATTTATCGTTGGCCTTGGTNAAAATAAAGAAGATATTAANTTTTATGATCTGGGGACCTTAATNGGATCAAAAATTAATTCCGATGCAGANATTAAATTTTTGAACGTTNTGGAAGNTNCAAATTTAATTATTGATGGAATNTTATATGTTCAGTATAAATTNAATAACTANAAATCTNAAGATGATTCTTCTGTAAACAATATTACATTNCAAGATCTAGATTCCTCAGAAAATGAAATAAAAAAGAACTCNGTATTTTGGGTNAGAGATTTAATAAATACACCTGCNTTGGATAAGTCACCAGANNAATTTATTAACAAGGTAANAGANNTAGTTGANTCATCAGGAATAGAAGTTGAAGTTTATGATCAAAAGTGGCTTGAAGAAAATNATTTTGGTGGTGTTTTGGGTGTTGGGAAAGGNTCNGATAGGCCNCCATATTTTTTNGTTGGCAAATACAATTCAAANGCAAAATATCAAGTATCTTTGATTGGAAAAGGNGTNCTTTTTGATACNGGNGGATACTCNTTNAAGAGTCCTGCTGGTATGGAAACAATGAAAACNGATATGTCAGGAGCAGCTAGTGCCTGGGGTGTAATCAATATCATTGCAAGAACAAATCAGGACATAGGTTTAACAGTTTACACNCCGATTGTAGAAAANATGNTTAGTGGGTCCGCNATAAGACCCGGTGATGTACTTAAAACNAGAAATGGTAAAACAATTGAAGTTATGAATACTGANGCAGAAGGAAGNTTAATNATGTCTGATGCTTTGGCATTTGCTGCTGAGACTAATCCAGANNTAATCTGTGATATCGCTACTTTAACNGGAGCTTCTTANGTAGCNTTAGGCCTTGATATTGGTGCTATATTNTCAAACAANAGTGATTTAGAAAAAANATTCATTGAATCTGCCAAAAATACAAATGAAAATTTTCACCCTCTTCCACTATTCGATGGTTATAGAAATCTAATTGATTCAGATTTAGCTGATATGAAAAATACTGGTGGNAGATTTGGTGGAGCAATAACTGCCGCACTTCTTTTAAAAGAGTTTATTGGTGAAAATGACTGGATACATTTGGACATAGCNGGTCCAGCACGCTCAGATAATAGAAAGGGTGCAACTGGATTTGGAGTTTTATCACTTTATGAATTTTTTAAAAATTTAGATTAGTCTTCGTTTTTACTTCCAATAATAAATGAAAGTGTGTCGCCAGTAGATACGGTACCTCCTTGAGCAACATTAGTTCCAATGACTTTTCCTTCACAATTTATTAAGTCGGTTTCTTCAAATGTATTTTTAAGGAAAAGTATTACATTTGTCTCCCTCATAAATTCCTTAACTAAACTTTCTGCCTCATCGATTGTGTATTCACAAGGTGGTAGATTCGGAAGATTTCCAGTAAATTTTTTACCCGACACTTCAAGAATAACTTCTGTACCTTCAGGCATTTCAACTCCAATACAGTCGTCTTCCTCTTCAGAGTTATTATTACTTTCATCTGAATCATTTGATTCTTCCTCACGATTACAATTTTTAACATTTTGTTTTAGAACTAATCCAGGTGCTTCTTCTGAGTCAACGAGATTTATTGTTGGAAGTATATACCCAGAGAAAGCAATTTCTTCTGCATCAAGAACGTTTAATCCAACTAATTCTGGAATTTCTATTTTAGGAATTTCATAATATCTATCTATATCAATAGGATCTTCAGGCCATTCTTGAATAGGTAAATCTTTAACGACTTCTTCCATAAATTCTTTCCAAATTGGTGCGGGAACTCTACCTCCTGAAACATTTTTAATGAGCTCACCATTAATCTCTACATCAGTAAGTGGTAATTGTTCCTCAGCAAAACCAATCCAAACTGAGGAAGTATATTGAGGAATGAATCCTATGAACCATGCTTCTCTGAATCCTTGGTGGGTACCTGTTTTACCAGCAATTGGTCTATCGTCTAAAACTGCCCTTGTACCTGTTCCAATTTGAGCTGCAACCTCAAGTGTTTTTCTGACTGCAGCAGCTGCTGCTGGATCTGGAATACTTGTTCTAGTAGAGACAATATGTTTATAAAGTAGTTGTCCATTTGAGTCTTCAATTTTCTCTATTAAATAGGGAGGTGCTAGTTTTCCATTTGTAGCAAAGGAAGAATATGCAGAAGCTAATTCAATGGGTGTAACAGCTCCAGCACCGAGAGTTAAAGAAATTACTGGTTCAAGTTCTGAATCAATACCAATTCTTTTTGCTGTACTAGCGAGTTTTTCCCCTCCAATTTCTGATGCCAACTGAGCAAAAACTGTATTAATTGATCTTCTAGTAGCTTCCTCAAGTGATACCATTCCAGATGTATCGAGTAGTTTTATAGATCTGTTGTACTCCGATTTGTCCTGACATGGTTTGAAAATATATTGCTTATCAGCTTCAAGATCGACTTGTATTAAGTTACTTTGCTCATCAATAAGTAATTCATCTGAAACTATGGTTTGATTCTCTTCTTTTTCAATATTTTCATTTTCACTATAAATTATTGGAAGACCTTCCTCATCAAATTGGTTTAGTGTCTTTCCTATCTCTAATAATTTATCACTCTCATCTTCAATATCATCTAGCCCTTCAGCTAAAGGAAATTGTTCAATAAAGTCTTTATTTTTAATTTCATCTATATGGGTTCCAATGCATTGAAGTTCAATCGCACGGTCTTGAGCAGCAATTTTATTTATGTATCTGTCAGCTGTTATTGATGTTCCATAGTTTCTTACAACCCAATTAGTTCCAACTCCATCAGGAGCACATGGATATCCACAATCAATTTCAGTGGGAGATCTGGAGTCTCGATGACTGTATAATTGCGAACCTGTTTCTAATGCTGCAAGGAGTGTAATTGGTTTAAATGCAGAGCCTGGATTTCTTTTTCCTTGAGTAGCTAAATTATATTGTTCTTCATCAAAAGGAATTCCTGATGCCATTACTTCAATTGCACCCGTAAAGTTATTTAGTAGTGTTATTACCCCTGTCGGTTTTGGTTCATTTTCCTCTTCTGAATCCTCATCAATTGAAGATGGAACCCATTTGTTAAGAATTAAGTTTGCATGCTCTTGCAATGCGAGGTTCACAGTTATATATATTTTTAAACCACCTCCACCAGTACAACTTGTATCGTCAGATGGACAACCAAAAAGTTTTTTCTTCCTATCTTCTTTAGTACCTCCTAAAAAGGCAAATTGAGGATCATTAAGTAATTGCCTTTTGACTTCCGCTGATACGTGCTCAGCATTGTTTTCAATATTATTTGGTTCTGATATGACCAAAGGGGCTAACTTTGCTGATCTGTGCTGAACATCAACAATAAAGCCTTCTTTAAGCATAATATCTAATACATCATTTCTTCTCTCAAGAACTCTGTCAGGATATTTTCTTGGATTGTAATATGCAGGACTTCGGATAATCACAACCAAGGTTGCAGCTTGATCTAACGTAAGTTCAGATACCTCTTTATTGAAATATTCCAATGCTGCTGATTGAAGACCATATGCACCCGATCCCCAATAAATAGAATTAATGTAATACTCTAATATTTGATCTTTTGTATACCTTCTCTCAAGCTCGGCTGCGACTACTGCTTCTGCTACTTTTCTTCTTATTGATATTTCATCTCCAACAAATGATTGTTTAGCTACTTGTGAAGTTATTGTTGAACCACCTCTGGTTACACCTCTTAAGTTGTCAAGAACAGCACTTAAAATTGCAATAAAATCGACACCTTCATGTTGATAATAGTTACTATCTTCTGCTGCTAGCAAAGTGTTTATAACAAATGGAGGAACATCGGTTAATTTGATGGGATCCCGATTTAAACCATCATGTAACTCATCAAGAATTACATCGTCNCTTGTAATAATTATTGATGGCTCTGATAAAGATACAAAATCNAAAACCATTCCCTCTGCTCTTGGAAGAAANCTATCNTCAAGTTCATATATNGTACTCATTCCAGATTTGATNGGNAGAAATACAAAAAANCCAATCCANCCAGCNACTAGAAGAGNTGAAATTGCTAANATTATTCCNACNATNTATCTNGTNCCAAANCTTGATTTTGATTCAAGTTCATGAATTTGTGCCATGANAAGATTTTAGTATTCATAAAATTCAACTTTGCACTAGTCGAATTTATTAATTTATATGTAGAATTAATTAANTATGGAATATTCACCAGGCTTAAGAGGAGTAATTGCTGGAGAAACTAAAATTTCTACTGTCGGAATGGAAGGCACCTCTTTAAGATATCGTGGCTACGATGCAATAAAGCTTACAGAAACTCATACGTATGAAGATGTTGCATCCCTAATAATAAGTGATGATTTAAACGGCTCTGAATTTACAACTTTTTTCAAGCAATACTATACAGAATTAAATGGGGACAATGATGTAAATAATCTTTTCAAACAAATTAAATCAAGACTCCACCCAATGGATGTTATTAGAACAATTGTTTCTTATATTGGAGAATCAGACAAAAAATCTGATTTAGAATTAACAACTCAAATTTCTGCCGCTGTAGCCTATGTCATAGCGAGTTACAACGAGAATGATACGAGCGAACTAGATGACAAGTATACAGTTGCAAGTTCTATGTTAAGTAATAATGCATCAAGTGATCAGTTACAAGCGCTAGATGATATCTTGATTCTTTATGCAGAGCATGGATTTAATGCGTCAACTTTTGCTACAAGAGTTACAGGTTCTACAAGGTCCGATTTAACAAGTTCAATTGTCTCTGGTATAGGAACGCTGAAAGGTGAATTGCACGGTGGAGCAAACGAGCGAGCAGTTGAATTAATAAATTCATTTAAAGATGTAGATGATGCACAATCAGGTGTTATGAAAATGCTTGAAGAAAAGAAAAAAATTATGGGATTTGGTCATGGTGTTTACAAAATTCAAGATCCTAGAAGTCCGGTTGTTAAAAGCTGGGTTGAGAAACTAATTTCTGATGATGATGCAAAACTGAGATATGANATCGCTNAGAAAATTGATGAAATNATGGATNAAGAAAAAAANTTATTTCCAAATGTTGATTTTTATGGTGGTCTTTTGCTNTCNGAGTTAGATTTTGANGTAAATTTATTCACTCCTATTTTTGTTGCAGGTAGATCAGTTGGCTGGGCNGCTCATTATTTTGAACAAAGAGCAGACGACACATTAATTAGACCTGCTGCAAAATATATTGGAGTTGAAGAAAGAGACTAATTTTTGGTTCAACAAAATATTGATAAAATAATCTCAAATTATCTTACAAAGAACATTGTATTTTCTGAGGAAAATTTACTTGCCACGAAATTATCACTTTTAGACACTCTGGGTTGTATTTATAATGCTTCAACTTATGAAGATCCAATGAGATTTGCAACAAGAGGTAAGTATGGTTCTAATACAAATCCTTTTTTGGTTATAAATGATATGCAATCTTCTAAAGACATTACAAGGTACCTTTCAATATTGACCAGATGGTTTGATTATAACGATACCTTTTTGGCAAAAGAGTGGGCACATCCATCTGATAATATTGGGACAGCATTTGGTTACTTTTTCAATCACAAAGACAAAAATCTCTCAGAATTTCTTCAATCGATAATCCAAATGTATGAGATACAAGGGTGCTTAGCATTGGGTACCTCNNTAAACGAAAAAGGTTATGACCATGTNTTTTATGTNAAACTTGCATCGGGNGNAGTATTTTCGTCCNTANTATCAAANCAAAATGAAGAATCAATNTNAAGAACAGTAAATAANATTTTACAAGATGGNGTCAATTTAAGATCTTATAGACAGGCNCCAAATGTTGGAAAAAGAAAAAGCTGGGCTGCAGGGGATGCTGCATCNAGAGGTATTGAGATTGCTGAAATAAGTGAGTTTNCNGATANTATTTACGAAAATATACAAGATGATCAGATTTGGGGATTCAATAAAGTTTTTTTAGGTGACGATATTTTATCCTTTGGTAAAGAACTTGATGATTGGGTAATTCAAAACATTTTATTTAAGGTCTTGTATCCAGCAGAGTTTCATGGACAATCCGCAGTTGAGGCTTCTTTTCAATTATCTGATTTATTTCATGAAAAAGAGAAAGATATTAAGGAAATAATTATTGAAACGCACGAGCCAGCATTGAGAATCATTAGTAATAAAAAGGAACTTAATAATTCCTCGGATAGAGATCACTCTCTTGAATATATGGTATCTGCCGCTCTAATTTTTAAAGATTTAACCTCAGAAACTTATAGTGATAATTTTCATGGTTTAAACAAAGTAAATTCTTTAAGAAAAAAGATAAAAGTTCATGAAAATAAAAACTTTACAAAAAATTATTATGACATTGCTAAACGACATATTTCAAATGAGATTTACTTTAAATATAACGACGGCTCATTTTCTGATAAAGTGAAAATTGAAACTCCTATTGGTCATCCAGATAGAAGGGTTGAGGCCATACCCTTATTGAAAGATAAATTTGTAAATAATGTTAAAAATTACTTTTCAGATAAAAAAGCTGAAAATTTATGGGAAAACATATTACAAATCGATATAGAATCTGGCTTTAAAGAACTTTTAAATTTATTGGACAATGATTAAAGACATATACCTTTTAGTAGGAGGAGAAGCTACTAGACTTAGGCCTCTATCAGAAGGTATCCCTAAAGCATTACTTACGATAAAGGGAAGACTGTTAATTGATTTAATTCTTGAGAATTTGGAAGAATCAAATTTAGATAACATAAATTTAATTTGTTCAATAAAGCATGAAAGCTATTGGACAGACTACAAAAANAATTCCAAATATAAGGTGAACTTACATTTTGAACATGAAAAATTAGATACTGGTGGATATGTAGTTAAAAATATAGAACATTTTGATGATAAATTTTTGTGTATGAATGGAGACTTGCTCATTGATATGAATTTTGAATCGTTTCTAGAAGTTGCAAATAGTTCAAAAAATTCTACTATCTGTTCAATACCCGTTGAAGATCCATCAAGATATGGCGTGCTTGAGTTGGAAGGTACAAAAATAATAAACTTTATTGAGAAGCCAAAAGACATGAAATATGGAAACAATATAAGCCTAGGTGTATATTGTTTTCACAAAAAAGATATCAAAGAAATCAAAAACAATTTAGAAGTACCCTGTTCTTTTGAGAAAAATGTATTTCCTGAATTAGCGAAAAACAATTTATTGGATTGTTTTAGTGTAAATGGAAATATGTTAGATGTAGGAACAAGAGAGTCATATATATATGCTCATACAGAAAATAAAACTAATTGGATTTCTGAATCAGCGACTATCGGAAAAGACACGGTGATAGAGAATAGCGTTATATTAGGTTCAAGTTCCATTGGAAACAATGTTCAAGTTAATAATTCAATAATCTGCAGTGAAGCGATAATTGAAGATAAGGCAGTCATAAATGACGAAATTTTTAAATCATGAAATATAAAAAAGCATTAGTAACAGGTGGAGCTGGATTTATTGGGTCACATTTAGTAGAGGAATTACTGAAAAACAATGTAAGAGTTTTAGTTATTGATAATTTATTGACAGGAAAAAAAACAAATTTACACAGATTAGAAAACATAGAAGTAATCTATGATGACCTTGGTTCTCATGAATCAATAAAAGAAATTGAAAAATTTAATCCTGAAATTTGTTTTCATTTAGCAGCACAATCTTCAGTTGTAATTTCTGTAGAAGATCCATTACTAGATTTTGAACATAATCTTTTACAGCCTATTAAATTAATACAAACACTGATAAGTACAGATTGTAAGAAGTTTGTTTTTAGCTCTTCTGGAGGAACAATATTTGGCGAACCTAATATAATTCCAACTTCTGAAGAAGACTTTGCAGGTGAACCAGTTTCTCCTTATGGTGTAGCAAAAAAAAAGCTTAATGACTTTATAAAATTGATGTTAGAAAATGAAAAAATGTCATACTCAATTTTGAATTTATCAAATGTTTATGGTCCACGTCAAGATCCCCACGGAGAAGCAGGAGTAATGTCAATATTTACTGGAAAAATGCTAAATAATGAAAAACCAATAATTTATGGTGATGGAAACCAAACAAGAGATTATATATATGTTGCGGATGTTGTGAGTGCATTAATTAAATCATCTGAAAATGATAATGATTTATTTTTAAATATAGGAACCGGTGTTGAAACATCTGTAAATGAGTTGGTGTCACTAATCGCAACAAAAACTTCATGGGAAGGAGAACCTGATTACAAACCACAGAGAGACGGAGAATTGCTGAGGAGTGTTTTAAATAACAACAAAGCGAAGAAAAGTTTGGATTGGGAACCAGAGTATGATTTAAA
>FUFK010052105.1_pt1 | contig 15021 bp, 14 predicted proteins | sample 1021851 | NCBI WGS metagenome assembly FUFK01 (sample SAMEA51879418, study PRJEB19060) | metagenome | reverse complement strand
GAAAAAACTTGGAATGAATGAAAAAATTTTACAAAACGTATATACATCTGGTGAAGCTGCATTAACTTATCTTAAAAAAAAACATTTAGGAGAAAATTTTTATCATATTGGACCACCAAGAGATTTCGATTTATTTTTGGATTTTGAGAAAAATAAATCTAAAGATATTAATTTATGTAACTACATATTATGTACTGGGCTATTTGATAATTATGATAACGACCTTAACTATTATAAAGATTTACTTAATAATCACACAAAAAAAAAAATGATTTGTACAAATCCAGATTTAATAGTTGATAGAGGAAATAAAAGAGAGCTATGTGCAGGCTCTGTTGCTATGGTTTTTGAAAAATTAGGTGGAGAAGTAATTTATTTTGGAAAACCTTACCCAGAGGTTTATAATCAGTCAACAGACAATAAAAATAAAAAAATTTTAGCAATTGGCGATAATCTGAATACAGATATAAAAGGTGCAAATTTATTAAATTACGACTCAATGATTATTACAAATGGAATTCATAAAGAAGAAATTAACAGAGATGGAATTGAAAAAGTTTGTAAAAATTATGAAGCACTTGTAAATTTTATGCAAAGTGAGCTGAAATGGTAAAAAAAATTATAAATTATAAAAANTTTAATATTTTAAGTAAGCATAGAAAATCTATAATTTTAATTGGAAACTTTGATGGAGTTCACCTTGGACATCAAAAATTATTTAAATTAGCAAGAGGATATAAAAAAAAATTGAGATCAAAAATCGGTGTTATCACTTTTGAACCAATGCCAAAGATGTTTTTTAATCAAAATATAAAAAACTTTAGAATATCCACCTTAAAACAAAAAGAGATTTTATTGATGAAGCAAGGTGTTGATTTTATTATTACTAAAAAATTCGATAAAAAATTTTCTAAAATAAAGTACTTAAGTTTTATTAAAAATATTTTATATACAAAAATAAATGCGAAATATATATTTGTTAGTAACAATTTTAGATTTGGCAATAAAAGAGAAGGTAATGTAAAAAAATTAATACAAAATGAAAAAAATTTTAATTATAAAATAATTAAGCCTAAACCAATAATCTCAAAGCATAAAATTGTATCTTCNACAAATATTCGAAAACTTTTATCTAAAGGTAANTTAAATTATGNAAATAAACTTTTAGNTAGAAATTGGAGTATAGAGGGTTTAGTNCAAAAGGGCAGGCAAATGGGAAAAAAAATTGGTTTTCCAACATGTAATCTGGATATAAAAAATTATGTAATTCCTAAACTTGGAGTGTATGCTGTTAAAATTCGTATAAAAAATTCAAACAAAATACTAAAGGGTATAGCAAATATAGGATTTAGACCTACTTTTAATCAAAAAAAAATACTTTTAGAAGTACATATCTTTAATTTTTCTAGAAATCTTTATAATAAGGTTTTAACTATTGATTTTATTAGTTTTATAAGAAATGAAAAAAAATTTAAAAATATTAATCAGCTAAAAAAACAAATTAGTTCAGATTTAGTTATGGCTAAAAAAAGTTTAAATTAATTTATGTCTAAAGAAAATATAAATTTACCNAAAACTGCTTTTTCAATGAAAGCAAATTTACCTNCTAGGGAGCCCGATATTATAAATTATTGGNAAAAAATTGNNTTATATAAAGAGTTAAGATTAGCNAACAAAGGTAAAGAAAAATTTGTTCTACATGATGGTCCTCCNTATGCAAATGGANATATACATATGGGTACAGCCTTAAATAAAATTTTNAAAGATATAGTGGTAAAATTTCATCAAATGGAAGGNAAGGACTCCGTCTATGTTCCAGGATGGGATTGTCATGGTTTACCTATAGAGTGGAAAATCGAGGAACAATATAAAAAAAACAAAAAAAATAAAAATGAAGTTCCTATAAATGAGTTCAGAAAAGAATGTCGGGATTTCGCAAGCAAATGGATAGAGGTACACAAGGAACAATTTCAAAGACTTGGAGTGATTGGGGATTGGAATAATTATTATTCTACTATGAGTTTTGATGCAGAGGCCCAAATTGTAAGAGAACTTGGTAAATTTTTAAATGAGGGAAGTTTGTATAGAGGATANAAGCCAGTTCTTTGGTCAACAGTGGAAAAAACTGCCTTAGCAGATGCAGAGGTCGAGTATAAAGATCATAAATCAGATACAATCTATACATCATTTGAGGTAAAAAATTCAAAGGATAATAAATTAAAAGATGTTGAAATAATAATTTGGACTACAACACCTTGGACAATCCCTGCAAATAAAGCTTTAGCTTATAATAAAAATCTAAAATATATAGTTATAAAAATTGAAGACGAAACCGATTATAAAGATAGAAAAATTTTAGTAGCTGATGCATTGCTAAAATCTGTTTTAGATGAATGTAAAATAAAAAAATTTAGTAAGGTTTTAGAATTAAATGGCCAAAATCTTGAAGGAACTATATGCAAACATCCATTTTCAAAAATAGGCTTTGATTACGATATACCTATGCTAGAGGCAAATTTTGTCACAACAGAACAAGGAACTGGAATTGTTCATTGCGCACCTAGTCACGGACCTGATGATTTTAATCTCTGTTTAAATAATGGAATAAAAGCTATAGAGACTGTTGATGGAGATGGAAAGTATACAGATATCATTCCTCTATTTAAAGGGATGCATATTTTTAAGGCAAATAGTTTAGTAATTGAAAAATTAAAAAATGAAAAAAATCTCTTGGCGAGTGGTGAATTAATTCATTCCTATCCTCATTCTTGGCGATCCAAAGCTCCATTAGTTCATAGAGCNACACCTCAATGGTTTATATCAATGGAAAGTCACGATCTTAGAAAAAAAGCTTTGAAAGCAATTGATGATACAAAATTTTATCCNANNAAAGGNAANGANAGANTNAANTCAATGATNGANACAAGACCNGANTGGTGTGTNTCNAGACANAGNGTNTGGGGNGTNCCTNTNCCANTNTTTATNTCAAAAAAAACNAATAANGTTTTGATAGATGATGAGGTTACAGAAAATATTGCAGCTATTTTTGAGAAAGAAGGTGCCGATTGTTGGTTTGAGGATGATGCTCAAAAATTTTTAGGAAAAAAATACAAAAGTTCAGATTATGAAAAATTAAATGATATTGTAGAGGTATGGTTTGATAGTGGATCAACTCACAGCTATGTGCTCGAAAAAAGGGAAGATTTAATCTGGCCAGCTTCAATGTATTTAGAGGGCTCAGACCAACACAGAGGATGGTTTCATTCTTCACTATTAGAGTCTTGCGGAACTAGAGGTAGAGCACCTTTCAATTCAATTCTCTCTCATGGTTTTGTTGTGGACGGAAAAGGACTAAAAATGTCAAAGTCTCTTGGAAATATTATGGCGCCACAAGATATATTAAAAAAATATGGCGCGGATATTTTGAGAATTTGGGTAGCAGCATCTGATTATGCTGAAGATTTAAGAATAGATAAATCAATATTAGAACAACATGCTGAGTCTTATAGAAAAATTAGGAATACTTTCAGATATATTCTTGGAAATATTAAAGACAAACATGANAAAGTTGATTATGAAAAATTAGATCCTNAAAAGCTACCTGAGTTAGAGCAATATATGCTTCATAAACTTTATCTTTTAAGTCAAAATTTTAATAAAAACTTTGATNGGTATAATTTTNATGCCCTTTATAAAGATATTTTAAATTTTTGTACTGTTGACTTATCAGCTTTCTATTTTGATATCAGAAAAGACACATTGTACTGTGATAAAATTAGATAGCGAAAAAAGAAAATCGACTGTCCTTTTTTTAAATATTCTTTTAGATATATTATTAAAATGGTTTGCTCCAATTTTATCTTTTACTACTGAAGAAATTTATTCTCTTGTAAATAAAAATGGAAAAAGTATCCATTTGGAAAAATTTCCCTCTATCCCCGAAAATTGGAAAAATAGCAATCTTGAGACAAAATGGTTAGAATTAATTAAAATCAGAGATATCTGTAATATAAGCATTGAGGAAAAAAGAGCATCAAAGGTAATTGGCTCAAGCCTGGAGGCTAATTTAGTAATTAAACTGGAAGATAAATTAATTGACTTAACCAAAGATGTAGATTTTTCTGAGCTATGCATTACCTCTAATGCAGTAGTTGAAAAAAATATTTCAAAAGAAATTAAAGTTGAAACTTTAAAAGCTGAAGGTCAAAAGTGTCCCGTGTGTTGGAAAATTAATAAAGACAAATGTGAGAGACATCCGCTTTAATTTAACAATTGATGATAAAAGATAATTATAAAAAATATATAATTTATTTACTTATATTTACAATAATTTTTGCTTTAGACCGAATTACAAAAATTTATATTTTACATTTAGCTGAAATTAATAATACTTTAGATATTTATATCACTTCATTTCTGAACTTCTATTTGATATGGAATAAGGGAATTGCTTTTGGTTTATTATCTTTCGATAAAAATATTGTCTATAATTTTATTACTTTTTTCATTGCATTTGTGACACTCATAATTTTAATAATTGCACTAAAATCCTCAGATTTCAAAGGCTATCTTTTTATGATTATTTTTAGTGGGTCGATTGGAAATTTATTTGACAGGCTCTATTTTTCTGCTGTTCCGGATTTTATTGATTTTCATATAAATGATTTTCATTGGTTTATTTTTAATGTTGCAGATATATTTATATCTTTAGGTGTGATATGCCTTATTTTCGTTGAAATTTTTATAAACAAAGAAGTTAATGATAAAAAATAACAAATTTACAATATTAACTTATATCTTAACGCTTATCTTTTTAAATGGTTGTCAGAATTTTAAAGATGGGCTGAGTTTAAAAAAAAAAACAAATACGGATGAGTTTTTAGTTCAAAAAAAGAACCCTCTAGTTTTACCTCCAGATTATGATGCACTTCCTANGCCCATGAGTGAGCAAAAAGTTCAAAGAAAAAAAAATATCGACGATATAGATTTGAGCCAAGTATTTAGTGACTCTCAGAATACCTCAGAAAAAAACTCTGAAATAAACAAATCTATAGAAGATTCAATTAGAAAAAAAATTGAAGAAAATTAATGTTAACAAAAAACATTAGATTTAAAAATTTTTCGAATAAATCAAATATTTCAAAAGTTACTAAAGAATTTAAAAAACTAATTAAAAGTAATAGTGAAATAATAAATTCGTTATCTTCTCACTACTCATACTCATTCTCCAAAAATATTATTAAAAAATATAAAAATTTTTTTAAGTTAAGAGTAATTGGAATGGGTGGGTCTATTTTAGGAACAGAAGCTATTTTTAATTTTTTAAAACATAAAATAAAAAAGAATTTTCTTTTCATCAACAACATTAATAACAACTCAATGAACAAAAAGGAAAGCAAAATTTTAAATATAATTGTTTCTAAATCTGGAAATACTTTAGAAACAATTTCGAATTCAAATATATTAATTAACAAGAATGATAAAAATATATTTATTACTGAAAATAAAAATAGTTATTTAATTAATTTAGCCAATAAACTTAAAGCAGATATTGTTGAGCATAATAATTTTATTGGAGGAAGATATTCGGTTTTATCCGAAGTGGGCATGCTACCTGCGGAACTTGTAGGTTTAAAACCAGAAAAATTTAAACAATTAAATTATTTAATTAAAAATAAAAAATTTATAGACAATCTAATTAAAAATGTCGCTAGTACTATTAATCTAATTAAAAATAAAAAAAATATTTCTGTAATATTAAATTATGATGAAAAATCGGAAAACTTGTTTAAGTGGTATCAACAATTAATTGCTGAAAGCCTTGGAAAAAAGGCNAAAGGTATCTTACCAATAATTTCTACTATGCCCAAAGATAACCATAGCTTAATACAGTTTTACTTAGATGGTCCTCAAAAAAATTTTTTTACTTTTTTTCACGTAATAAATAAAAAATCTATCAAGATTAATAATAAAAATATTTTATCCAGTCACAATTTCCTTAAAAACAAAAATATGGAGCAAATAATATATTCTCAAAAATTAGCTACCGAAAAGGTATTTAGTAAAAAAAATATACCATTTAGGAGTTTTGAAATAGTAAAGCGTGACGAAAAAACTATAGGTGAACTTTTTAGTTTTTTTATTTTAGAAACTATTTTATTAGGTAGAGCTTTAAAAGTTAATCCGTTTGATCAACCGTCCGTAGAACTTATAAAGATAGAAACAAAAAAAATTTTACTTAAACAATAACTAAAAAAATAATTTTAGATATACCATAATTTTTTTCTTTGATTATCTTAAATGTTTCTGGAAATTGATCATTTTCTTTTTTATGTCTATGAATAACTAATACACCATTTTTTTTTAGCAATTTAAGTTTATATATTTTAGTTAATAAATCATATATTTTTCTTTCTTGAAAAGGTGGATCGATAAAAATAATTTCAAATTTGGATTTTAATTTTCCCAAACTATTTTCGGCAAATAAATTATTTTCATACAAGCTTACTTTTTTTTGAGCATTTACATTTAAAATATTNGATTTTAAAATTTTAACTACATTAGGATAATTTTCAAAAAAAGTTACACTCAATGCTCCTCTTGAAATACACTCTAGACCAAAAGATCCAACACCCGAAAATAAGTCTAAAACATGAGATTTTTTTAAATCAAGATTTAATAAGTTTGAGTGATTTAATATGTTAAATATCGATTCTTTTGTTAAGTCTTTAAGTGGTCTTGTTAATTTGTCTTTAGGTTCTTGGATTTTTTTTCCTTTAAATTGTCCTGATATAATTCTCATTATTCTATTACATTAAAACCGATATCTTTACGATAAAAACCATTTGGCCAATTAATTTCTTCAATGAGTTTTATGTTACTTTCTCTAGCCTTTTTAAAAGTTCTTGATAAATTTACAAAATTCAAGACTCTGCCTCCATTAGATACAATATCTTCATTTTTAATTTTAGTACCTGCATGATAAATTTTTTGGTTTTGATCTAAATTTATTTTAGTAAGATTTTTTATTATCATATCTTTTTTATATTGATCTGGATAACCTTTTGAACACAAAACAATACATAAACTATTTATATCATGCCAATCAATTTGAATTTGATCTAGTTTTGATTCAATACATGCTAAAATTATATCTAATAGATCAGATTTTAACTTGGGAATTATAGTTTGGCATTCTGGATCTCCCATTCTTACATTATATTCTATTAAGTATGGCTCGTTATTTGTAATCATTAAACCTGCATATAAAAATCCTTTATATATACAGTTCATATCTTTAAGAGCTTTCAAAGTTGGTTGGATAATTTTTTCTAAAATTTTTTCATCCAATTCTTTGTTAATAAGTCTTGATGGAGAGTAAGCTCCCATTCCTCCCGTATTTTTACCNGTATCACCTTCACCCACTCTTTTGTGATCTTGAGCAGTTTGGAATCTTTTTATATTTTTTCCATCGCTCACTATAAAGTAGCTCATTTCTTCCCCTTTAAGAAATTCTTCTATTAAAATGTGTTTAGCTTTACCGAACTTTCCATTGAATATTTCCTCTATAGCGTTTGAGGCATTATCTTTGTTCTCACAAATATAAACTCCTTTACCAGCAGCCAATCCATCAGCCTTAACAACTAAAGGAAATTTAGTCTCACCTATGAAAGATTTTGCTTTATCAATGTTTTCAAAAATTCCAAATTTAGCAGTAGGTATTTTGTATTTTTCACAAATTTTTTTTGTAAAGATTTTCGAACCTTCGAGTTGAGATGCAAATTTATTAGGACCAAATATTGGAATATTTATACTTTCAAAAAAATCAACTATCCCTTCAACCAACGGTTTTTCTGGTCCAACAATTATTAACTGGATATTTTCTGAGAGTATAAATTTTTTAAGGGCATTAAAATCATCAGTATTGATTAAAATATTTTCTGCAATTTTACTAGTTCCAGCGTTTCCTGGAAAACAATAAATTTTGTCAACTTTTTTAGATTTGCTTAGTGCTTCACATAAGGCATGTTCTCTTCCGCCACTTCCAATTATTCCTAGTTTCATGTAATGATATATAAACTAAAAATGCATAAAAAATTAGCAAAATTAAGATATTTACCAAACAATTTTGAAATAGTTGAAGAAGGAGACCATGTTGTTTGTGCGGTTTCTGGAAAAAAGATAAATTTAAATAACCTAAACTATTGGAATGTTGATTTACAAGAAGCTTATTTTTCTTTTAAAGAGGCTCATTTAAAGAACGAAGAAATAAAAAAAAAATAGTTATTATTTCCACCTATCATGAGACCAAATCCATTGGTCAGGTTTTTTTAATATCATTTTTTCTAATTCTTGGTTAAGTGTTTCAGTTACTTCCTCTAGAGATACATTTTTTTTGAAATTAATTGGTTTATTTACATACATTTTAAAATAAACTTTTTCCTTTCTTTCTATATAAATTGGAACAACATCAACTCCATTACTTCTTTACTAGTCTGTGCAGGTATAGTTGTAGTAAGCGCAGAACGTTTAAATAATTTTGATTTTATACCTTCACTTACCCTTTGATCTATCATTAGAGCAATTGAATAACCATCCTTAAAAAGTTGCAGCAACTCTCTTGTTCCTGATTTACCTTTTTTTATTTGTTTTTTACAAATATCATTTAATCTAATCTTTTCCATAATTCGGTTTAAGAAAACATTATTCAAAGGTCTATAAATTGCTGCAATATTTAAACCAGAGTTTTCCAGTTGCATCGCCATTAACTCAAAATTGTTGAAATGACCGGAAACAAAAACAACTCTTCTGTTGTCTTTTTTTATTTCTTCTAGATATTCTTTACCCTCAATTTCAATATATTGTTCCAATGAGTTATTCTTAAATTTTTTTAAAAACGGATATTCTGCTAGAATTCTTCCATAGTTTCCCCACATTTTTTTAATAATAGTTTCTCTTTCTAAATGATTTACTCCGATATTAGAATCTTTAAGATTATTTATTATTTTTTTTTTAGATCTTGTAAATGGACCAAAAAATTTTCCAATTTTCTCTCCTAAATTTGAAGAATTTTTATAACCAATAATTTTAAATATCAAAAATAAAATATAAATAAAAATAAATTCAAAAAAGTATTTCAACAACTTCATATTTTACTTTTAATTAAATTAATAAAATCATTTTTATTTTCAATTTCTAAATCTACTTTAATACATTTTANTATCANTTTAATTTCTTCATTCATTCTTGAATGATCTTTTTCAGTAGTGACAATTACTGCATTATTTTTCTCTGACTCATCAATAATATTTTTTAACTCTTTTTTTGAATAATTATGATGATCAGGATAAGAATAGGTTTTAATTAGATCTATATTTTTTTCTTTAAGTTGATCAAAAAAATTTTCTGGATTACCAATTCCAGCTAAAGCAATAACTTTTTTATTTTGTATTCCATCCGTATCTAAAAGTTTATATTTTGAATAAAAAATTTTTATATTATTATTAAATTTATTAATTTTATTTTCGAATTTTATGTTTTTTTCACCATTAATTAAAACACAGTCAGCTCTTTTTAAAGATTTAATGCTTTCTCTAAGAGGTCCCGACGGAATTGTAAATCCATTACCAATTAGTTGTCTTGAATTAAAACATAAAATTGAGAAATTTTTTTTTATTGAAAAATCTTGAAATCCATCGTCTAAAATCGCAACGTTATAATTTGATGAAATCAGGGAATTAATTGCTTTTTCCCTACTTTTATCAGTATAAACTTTTCCAATTTTTTCCAACATTTTAATTTCATCATCTAAGTAATCATAACCCTTTTTAATAAAACCCGGGTTTTTACCTATTGATTTTATTATCTTAAATAATTCTAAGGTTAATGGTGTTTTTCCAGTTCCACCTAAATATATGTTGCCAACACATATCACTGGCACTGAAAAATTCTTTGGTTTTTTAAAAAATTTTTCTAATAATAATACTAATTGAAATAAAAATGAGAAGGGTATTAATAATAAAGCCCATAAAGATATTTGTTTAAGATCCCAAAATTTTGGTTTTTTTAATTTCATATTTTATCTAAATATACTTTAAACTCTGACAATACATTTTCTAAAATTTTTTTTCCTAATTTATTTATTTTATTTTCTAATTTTTTTGAGATTTTATTACTTTTAATTAAGATGTTAACTTTTCGTGCAAGTTGCTCTTCATTTCTTACTTTGTTAGATACTTTATTTTTATCAAGAAGTTCATAAACCTCTTTAAAATTTCGAATATTTGGACCATAAATAATTTTACATCCATTTCTAGCTGCTTCTATGGGGTTTTGACCTCCATGATTGATTAATGAACCACCTAAAAAAACTACATTACAAATTTTGAAAAATGAAACAGTCTCACCATATGTATCTACAATATAAATATCAGTATTTTTTTTAATTGTTTCATTAGAACTATGACAGTGAACTTTTAAATTTAAATTACGTAAAGTGCTTGTTATTTCTGGAGTCCTATTTGTGTGTCTGGGAATTATAATAGTTATTAAATTTTTAATCTTTTCTTTAAGCTTAATATGAGCTTTTGCGCAAATTACTTCCTCATTATCATGTGTGCTTGAAGCGCACCAATATTTTTTATTTTTTAAGAATTTTCTAACTTTTAAATTTATATTATTATCTAATTGAATTTCATTTTCAGAAAATTTTATATTCCCTAAAAATTTGATTTTTTTTACATTTAAGACCCTCAAGTATCTCAAAGTTTCTTTATTTTGAGGAAAAGTAATGTCAAAACATTGGAAAATTTTTTGAGCAAAATTTCTAAAATAAATCCAGTTATTAAATGATTTATTTGTCATTCTAGCATTTAACAATATAGAGTGAATTTTTTTTTCTTTTAAATTTAAAAGCATATTTGGCCAAATTTCAGAGTCAATAAAAATTGCTAAGCTTGGTCTCCAATAATCCAAAAATTTTTTTGAATTTGCAAAACTATCTATCGGAAAAAATTGATGAACTGTTTTTTTAAATTTGAATTTTTTAAATATTTTAGAAGAGCTCAAGGTAGAGGAAGTAATTAATATTTGATTTATTTTTTTTTCTTTTTCCAATTTTTCAATAAGAGGCACTATACTTTTAACTTCGCCAACACTAGCTCCATGAAACCAAATCAATTTTCCACTTTTTCTTTTTTCTGAAAAAAAACAAAACTTTTCTTTAAATCTCTTAAAATCCTCTTTTTTTTTTATTAATCTTATAAAGATAATTATTGGTGAAAATAATATAGCTAAATTGATAAGAAGCCTGTAAATAATCAGCATAATTTAATCTTTTCTAATTTGCTTATCATAGAAATTTTTATAAACATTAGAATTAGAAAGTAGAAATTCGTGATTTCCTTCATCCACAATTCTACCAGCATCGATAACATAAATTTTATCAGCATTCAGTACAGTTGAAAGCCTGTGAGCTATTACAATTGTAGTTTTATTTTTTGTTAACTGAGTTAGAGCATTTTGTATTTTATTTTCCGTTTCCGCATCTAAAGATGAAGTTGCTTCATCAAGTAGAATTATTGGACTTTTTTTAAGCATAGCTCTTGCTATAGATAGACGTTGTTTTTCCCCTCCAGACAACCTTACTCCATTTTCACCTATTATAGTGTTGTATTTGTTAGGTAGTTTTTCAATGAAATCGCTAGCAAAAGAATCCTCTGAAGCTTTCTTTATTTCNCTTTCCGAGGCATCTAATTTTGCATATGCAATATTATTTGTAATTGTGTCATCAAATAAAGTTGTTTCTTGACTTACAAGTGAAATATTTTTTCTCAGGGAATTTATATTTGTTTTATATATTGATTGATTATCTATTAAAATATCACCACTATCACAGTCATAAAATCTTGGAATTAAATTCATTATTGTAGATTTTCCAGCTCCACTATGACCGACTAGTGCAGTCATACCTCCACCTTTAATTTCAATATTAATTGAACTTAAAATAGTATTTTCCGTTTTGTTATAAGTAAAATTTATATTTTTAAAATTTATTTTACAATTTGAAATATTTAGGTTTGGTAAATTTTGATCATCTTTTATTTCATTTTTTAAATCAACAACTGGCAAAACTCTTTTAGCAGCTACTAAACCTTGATGAATTCCAATGTTCAAAGTAGCTAATGATCTAACGGGTTGGTAAGCCAACATCATTGCAGCTAAAAAAGAAAAAAAACTATTAATATCAATTTCATTATTATTAATCAAAGTTCCAGAATAATAAATCATAGTTGCTATCATTATCCCGGTAAGAACTTCCATTATGGGAGTTGCTCTCACAAAAACTAATGCTATTTTTCTTGATTTGTCCTTTACTTCATCAATCCTTTGGTTAGATCTAGTTTTTTCAAAATTTTCATTTTGAAATATTTTCATTATTTTATGATTTTTAAATAATTCTAATAAATGAGTTGTAAAAAAGCCTAACCTTTCAAGTGCTTCATTGGATACTTTCGTCATTCTTTTTCCTAGAGAACGTGCCGCAATTGATGCTAAGGGTATCATAATAATTGCTAACATTGATAATTTCCAATTTTGATAAAACATTACTCCAAGCAAACCTATTAAAGTTAAAGAATCTTTGAATAAATTTAAAATTACCGTACTAATCAAATTTGTTAACATTCCTACATCGGCAGTAAGATTAGAGACCATTTTTCCTGAATGTTTTTTTTCAATGAATTGAGTATCTGCGATAACAAAAGATTTTATCATGTCTTTTTGGACATTTGCTTTAACTTCTTCTGCAACCCCTATCATGATATGTCTTGCTCCATACAAAGATATACCTTTCGCAGTGAAGGCAATAACTATTGCAAGAGGTATTAAATAAATTAAAGTTTGATCTTTATCTATAAAAATTTTCTTTATTGCTGGATCTAAAAGGTAGGCAATTGAAGAAGTACTAGCAGCCAATACGACAGTAAGTAAAACTGCATAGAAAATTTTTTTGATAAACTTACTGGTATAATCTTTGTAAAGTCTCTTTAGAATTGAAATATTATCATTCATCAATTTAATTTTCCTATCAAAATATTAATAAAAATTAGTAACCCTAAAAAATTATTACTTTTAAAAATTTTAAGACAATTTTGTGGATCGTTAATATTTAGCTTTTTAATTTGAAATAATATTAAATGTACACTTGGGACGATTAAAAATATAAAATATAAATATTTAAAGTTCATTATTAAACCTAGGGACATCAAAACTATTATAAGAATTATGTAACATATTAATAAAAAATTAATCGGATTATTTTTAAATTTTATTGAAGTTGATTTTAGTCCTATTATTTCGTCATCTTTAATATCTTGAAATCCATAGATAGTGTCGTATCCAAGTGTCCAAAATATGGCTCCAATATAAAAAATCAGTGGTATATAATTAAATTCATTATTTACAGATAGCCACCCTAAAATTAGACCATAATTAAATGTGAGCCCCAAAAACAATTGTGGCCAATAAGTATATCGTTTCATTAATGGATAAGTAAATGCAAAAGGCATTGATCCAATTGCTAAAATTATTACTAATAAATTAAAATTGATCAAAACTAAAAAAGCAATAGCGCATAAAGTTAAAGCATAAAATAAGGCAAGATTTATAGAAACTTTTCCTGAAGCAATCGGTCGATTTTTTGTTCTTTCAACTTTGTTATCAAACTTTCTATCAGTTATATCATTAATAATACATCCAGCTGATCTCATTAAAATCGAACCAGACAAAAATAAAAACAAGTAAAAATAATATGTATTTAGATTATTTGTGAAATCATAAGAAATTGTTAGACCCCACGCACATGGCCAGAATAAAAGCATAAAGCCTATTGGTTTTCTTAAACGAGTTAGTTCAATAAAAAGATTTAGCTGATTCATTAAAATTTACTTGTAAATAGCAAAGCCTAGATTCATAATCAAACTGATTCGTATGAATATAGATTATACAGTAACAGCTCTAATGTTTCCTGCTATACCTTTGTTAATGAGTGTTTATAGCAATAGATTTCATACTTTGAGTAAGCTTATTAGAGAGCTCCATGATGAGCATGTCTATGAAAAGCATATACCACCAGAATGGCAAAAACAATTTATTAACTTAAGCGGGAGAATTTCAATACTTAGATGGACAATCATGTTTGCAGCCTTTGGTTTTTTATTTAATATGCTAACTGTATTTGCGCTGTATCTAGATGAAGTTTTTATTGCAAGAGTAATTTTTGGATCGTGTTGCTTATCTATGATCATTTCTATAATTTTCTTTATTAGGGAAATTCAAATATCTACAAATGCATTAAATTTACATATGTCAGATATGGATGTTAAAATCGACTAATTTGGAACAATTATTGCAGGACCAAGAATTTTTCTAGCCTCAAGATCTTTGTGAGCTTGAATGACCTCATCAAGATTATACTTTTTAAATATTTCTATTTTTATCTTTCCAGATTTAACTTTATCAAATAATAATTTTGCACCTTCATCAATTTCTTCTTTAGAACCAAGATAGTGTTGCATAGATGGTCTAACAAAATATAAGTTTTTTGGCTGAAGTAACTTTGGAACATTTATATCTGATAGTGGTCCTGAGGCGTTTCCAAAAGATACCATCATACCTCTTATGCTTAAAGAATCTAGCGAACCTTGAAGGGTATTTTTTCCAACGCCATCATACACAACTGGAACTCCTTTTTTTTTAGTAATTTCTAAAACCTTTTCAGAGAAGTTTTCTTTGTTATAATTAATTACATGATCATAACCATAACTTTTTGCTTTCCCAATTTTTTCATCAGATCCAACAGTACCAATTACTTTACATCCTAAACTTTTTGCCCACTGGCCAAATATTTGACCAACTCCTCCAGCCGCCGCATGGAATAGAATTGTTTCGCCAGATTTAACAGGATATGTCTTATGTAATAGATAAAAGGTTGTTAGGCCTTTTGTCATAAGAGTTGCTGCA
>FUFK010042781.1_pt1 | contig 15023 bp, 18 predicted proteins | sample 1021851 | NCBI WGS metagenome assembly FUFK01 (sample SAMEA51879418, study PRJEB19060) | metagenome | reverse complement strand
GGTAAATACAAGGGAGTAATCGGAGTTGGTGGCCTTGTGCTGGCAAGGGTACCTGAAAAGATCGCAAAAAGCAGAACTGATTATTATCAGAAGATGCATGACGATAAAGTCAAAGCAGTAGATAACGATCTGATGAGGGAACAGCATAAGAGTATGCCTATCAATATTGATAGACAATCTCGAACAACTTTCGGTGGTACGAAGAAAAGTTAATTTTTTAACAATTCAAAGTCCGTCGGATAAACTTAACAAGTCTATAAGGAGGACTATACTATGGCAAATAAAGATGCTGCTTTCGGTCTAAGACCGATCGGAAAAGTTGGTCAGAATAGAGACGCGCAAGGTTTATCGGAATACGATATCGCAGCAAGTGCTTCAGCGATTTACTTTAATGATCCAGTAGAAATTTTATCTACTGGAACAATTGGAGTAGCTGCAGCAACAGATGCATTATTGGGTTCACTAACCGGTGTTTTCTTTACTGATGCAACTACAAGTAAGCCTACTTTTGCGAATCACTTAAACGCATCCAACACAGCGACTGATATTGTTGGTTTCGTTTCTGATGATCCGTATCAGAGGTTTGAAATACAATCGGACGGCGCAACTGAAGCAACAGACGTCGGCCAAAACGCTGACATTGTGTATGCAGCTGGATCTTCACCAGATTTTGTATCTAAAGTAGAATTAGATGAATCTGATCATAAAGATGCTACAGCACAATTAAGAATAATTGGTATCTCAAAAGACCCAGAAAATAACACTGCAGGTTCTGCAAATGTTAACTTGGTCGTAATAATTAACGAGCACCAATTGAAAGGTACAACGGGGGTATAATATGGCAATATCAAGAGGACAACTAGTCAAAGAACTAGAACCAGGTTTGAATGCCTTATTCGGCCTGGAGTATAATCGTTATGAGAATCAGCATGCTGAGATCTATACTACAGAAACTTCAGACAGAGCGTTTGAAGAGGAAGTAATGTTATCAGGATTTGCTCAAGCTCAAGTTAAACCAGAAGGAAGTGGAGTAACTTTTGACAATGCTCAAGAGACTTACACTGCAAGATATAGTCACGAGACTATAGCTCTTGCCTTTGCAATAACTGAGGAAGCAATCGAAGATAACTTGTACGACCAACTTTCATCTAGATACACAAAAGCATTAGCTAGATCTATGGCGAACACAAAACAAGTTAAGTCTGTTAATCCATTANTTAATGGATTACCAAGTGTGACAACTGGAAAATTCACATCAGGTGATGGTGCGAACTTATTCAGTACATCACACCCTACAATTGCAGGTAATGTGAAAAACACATTAACAACGCAAGCTGACTTAAACGAAACTTCATTAGAGCAATCATTGATTGACATTGCTGCACTAACAGACGAAAGAGGTCTGAAAATTGCTGCAAGAGGAGTTAAAATGATTATTCCTAGTGAGTTACAGTTTACAGCTGAAAGATTGATGAAATCTGCAGGTAGAACTGGAACAGCAGACAACGATGTTAACGCAGTTGCATCAATGGGAATGATCCCACAAGGTTACAGAGTTAATAACTTTTTAACTGACACAGATGCGTTCTACATCATTACTGACGTGCCAAACGGTATGAAGTATTTCGAAAGATCTCCTATCAAAACAGCGATGGAAGGTGATTTCGATACTGGTAACGTAAGATACAAAGCTAGAGAAAGATATTCATTTGGAGTATCTGACTTTAGAGGTATCTTTGGCGTAGAAGGTGCTTAATATATAATTAAAGGGGCGGACACATTTCCGCCCCTTTTTAAATTTAGAAAGGAAAAATGCACCCTAAACAATTCAGAGTTAAAATATCCGCTTATTCTTATTATGCTGATTTTACTATTAGTTGTTTAGAAACCCCAATTGACATAGAAAATGCCATCATTGACAGATTAGGAAAATCTGATATAAAATGGGAGTATCTTGGAGAAATGCATGATCCAAGAGTAAACAGAATAACCTACGAGGAGGTTATTAATGGAGGCGATAATGCAACAACTAGAAAATCTATACTCTCAAAAGAGAGTGTTGGATCTAGAGTGGGAGCAGGAGCATCTGAAAGAGGGTAGATATACTCTCAACATGGTTAAGATAGATAGAAAAGTTAGAGAAGTTCTTAGCCACATAAGAACAGCTGAAGCTGAAAAAGCACATCTTCAGAATAAAATCGATGATGCAGCTCCTCAAGTTTCTGTAGCTACTTAATAAAAAAGCTACATCGTTGGAAAAAACACATCCACATTACAGGCTCTCTTGCGCTTTATAAAAATCTGATATATAAATTAATCACTATACAATTAATTAGAACATAGACGCGTATAGTCGACGGCCTAGAGACTATGTTCATTAAACTAGGAGGATATAATCATGGCAAAAACTACATTTCAAGGACCAGTAAAATCTATTAATGGTTTTCAAGGTGTTGGAACTGGAAACTCTGTAAGTATTGGAGCAGGTGCAACTTCTTTAACTGTTGATACACATGCTGGTAGAATGTTGTACCACAATGTTGCTGGTGCAGCTACTTTGACTTTACCTGCGATTAACTCATCATCTGATTCAGGTGTTGCAGGTCCAGGTAACGATCCAAACTCAGCAAACAATTTAGGTGCTTCTTTTGAAATCTACATTGGAACAACTAAGACTGGTGACTTTGTTTTACAAGTTGCTAATGCTAGTGATACAATGACTGGAAACGCATTAATGGTTGACACGGATACAACTGATAGCGCTGAAGGTTTTATGACTGCAGCAGCATCTGACACTATTACTTTAAACGGTAGTACAACAGGTGGATTAGCTGGAACAATCATAACTTGCAAAGCTATTGGTGCAAACAGATGGGGCGTACAAGTTACATCTGGTGGAACTGGTGACTTAGCTACACCTTTTAGTGCAGCAGTAAGTTAATAATTAATTTAATGTGGGGCTTTGGCCCCACATTTTAATTTTAAGGAGAAAAAAATGGCAAGTAAAGGTGATGTAAAAGCAGTTAGAGTTACAGGGACTGGAGCAGTATTCGCAGGAAGAACTAGATTAAGAGGAATGATTTTAGCCTCTGATGGTTCTGGAGCTGGATCAATTACTTTGCAAGACAACACAGATAGCACAACTTTATTTCAAGGAGACTGTCCTGAAGGTGATGTATTTGCATTTAACATACCAGAAGATGGAATATTATTTCCAGGTGGAATGAAGGTTTCTGCAATAGCTAATTTAGTAGGTGCTACATTTTTAATAGATAAGTAGGAGGTTAAATGGCTAACACTACCTCGGGAACAGTAATATTTGATAAAAATTTTTCTATTGATGAGATAATAGAAGAGGCTTATGAAAGAATTGGTCTACAGGGTGTTTCTGGTTATCAACTAAAAACAGCTAGAAGATCTCTTAATATTCTTTTTCAAGAATGGGGAAATAGAGGTTTACACTATTGGCAAATAGCAAATAATGATATTACTCTAGTTGATGGTCAAGCTGTTTATACTATGTTTAGATCCTCTGACGACGGGACATCCGATGCAACTGCTGTGTTCGGTGTGGATGATATACTAGAGGCGGTTTATAGAAACTCTTCAAGTGTAGATTCTCCTCTTACAAAAATTAATAGATCAACATATCAAGCTTTATCTAATAAAACATCCAAAGGTCAACCAACACAATATTATGTTCAAAGATTTATAGATAAGGTAACTATAACTTTATATTTAACACCAGGTTCTTCTGAAGCAGGTAATAAATTAAATTATTATTATGTAAAAAGAATTCAAGATGTAGGCGATTACACTAATGCAACAGATGTTCCTTATAGATTTGTGCCTTGTATGTGTTCAGGTTTAGCTTTTTATTTATCTCAAAAGTATGCACCAGAAAGAGTTCAAGCTATGAAACTATATTATGAAGATGAATTACAAAGAGCTTTAGAAGAAGATGGTTCCTCTTCTAGTGCTTACATAACACCAAAAGTTTATTACCCAGGAGCATAATGTCAAAATTATCTAGTGGAAAATACGCAAAAGCAATATCAGACAGATCTGGTATGGAGTTTCCATACAATGAAATGGTTAAAGAATGGAATGGCTCTTTTGTGCACATATCTGAGTTTGAAGCTAAACAACCACAATTGGAACCAACTAGATACGCAGGTGATCCTCAAGGTTTAGGTAACGCAAGACCAGATAGAACAGAACCTGCAACACAAAATTTACTACCGTCTAATCCTTTTAGTTTAACTTCAGGATCTTCAAGTGTGACTGTAACAGAGCCTAATCATGGTAGATCAAATAGTGACACAGTTAGGTTTAGAAATGTAACAGGTAGCCCTGGAGGTTTAGCATATACAGTGTTTGAAAACGCATCAGGATTTAGTATAAGTAGTGTAACAACAAACACGTATGTATTTGATTGTGGATCAAGTGCTACGGTAACAGAAACAGCAGGAGGATTGACTGTAACTGCAGGACCAGTTACTCAATTAGCATAATGTCAGGAATAAGTGCATCAGGATTAAAAACACAAATTAAAAGTTATACTGAAACAGATTCAAATGTTTTAACAGATGCTGTTTTAGAAAACATAATATTAAATGCTCAATATAGAATTATGAGAGATGTGCCTATTGATGCAGATAGAAAACAGCAGTCTATAAATTTAGTTCCAGGTCAAGAAACCATTAACGCACCTGCTGGTTGTTTATTTATAAGAGCAATTCAAGTTTATGACTCTAACTCTGTTTTAACAGGACCAAATGTTTTTTTAGAAAAAAAAGATATGAGTTATTTACAAGAATATCAAGATGTAACAGGAACAGCTGCAGCGCAAGGCAAACCAAAATATTATGCAATGTTTGGAGGCGCAACTGGAAACACAGATACGACATCAGGTAGAATATTTTTAGCTCCTACCCCTAATACTAATTATTTAGCTAGAATACATTTTAATAAAATGCCTGGTCTTTTGGAGGGCGATAATACTAATTATCTTAGTCTTAATTTTCCAAATGGACTATTATATTGCTGTCTATCAGAGGCATATGCCTTTTTAAAAGGCCCTATAGATATGTTGACTTTGTATGAAAATAAATATAAACAAGAAGTAGAGAAGTTTGCTAGTGAGCAAATTGGTAGAAGAAGAAGAGATGATTATACCGACGGTGCAATTAGAATTCCTCTACCTTCTCGAACACCATAATTAAGGAGTAAAATATGGCAATATCATCAGCAATATGTTCAAGCTTTAAACAAGAGCTTTTACAAGGTAAACACAGTTTTGAGTCCTCTGGTGGACATACTTTTAAAATAGCTTTATTTACAAGTTCAGCGTCTTTAGGTGCAGCTACAACTGATTACTCTACTTCAAACGAGATATCTAATACATCAGGTTCTGCATACACTGCGGGTGGAGCAACTTTAACAAACTCTGGTGTATCACTATCTTCAACAACTGCATTTACAGATTTTGCAGATGTAACATATACATCAGCTTCTTTCACTGCAAACGGAGCTTTAATTTATAACACAACAACAGATGGTGGTTCTTCAACAACTGATGCTGTTTGTGTAATTGCATTTGGTGGTGACAAGACAGCTAGTAATGGGACATTCAAAATAGAATTTCCTACAGCAGACGCAAGTAGCGCTATAATCAGATTAGCATAGGAGGTCGACCATGTCGACGACTTCAGGATGGGGCAGGTTTACCTGGGGCCAAGCTTATTGGAACGCTGATACAACTTTAAAAACAGGTTGGGGCGCACAAGCTTGGAGTGATGGTGAATGGGGAGAACTCAAAGATGCTATTGCACTTCCAACAGGTTTATCTATTACATCTAGCGTTGGATCAGTAGATGTACCCGATCAAATAATTACACCTACAAGTTTTGAAATAACATCATCACAAGGTGAAGCTTTTATTCCTGTTGTAATAGAGGGAATATCAGCAACGTTTTCAATTGGTTCAGTGTCCGTGGTCGACATGCAGGTTGGATTAACCGGTCAATCTGCAACAAGTTCTGTTGGATCTGTAACTGTTAATGATATGACTGTTGGTCTATCAGGACAAGAATTTACTGCAAGTCAAGGAACAGCAAAAGCACCAAACGAAACAGCAATACTTTCTGGTCTATCAATAACATCCGAACAAGGAACTGCACAAGGTATTTCTTCACAAGAGGCACAATTAACTGGAATATCTTTTAGTGCTAGTCTTGGAACTGTAACGATACCAAATGATGTGGTTCAACCATCAGGATTAGAAGCTACATTTGCTCAAGGAACTATAGTTGGACTAGGTGGAGCTGTGGCTCAACCAACAGGCCAGTCTGCTACAGCTTCTGTTGGATCATTAACAATAGAGGAAGGTCTAGGATTAACTGGTCAATCATTTAGCGCTAGTGTAGGAACTATAGCACCTGTAGATATGCAAGTTGGATTAACAGGGCAATCCATAACTTCTAGCGTTGGAACGCCAATTATTTTTGCATATGGGGATATTGACACTGGTCAAAATAACAGTTATTCTGATGTACCAACAGGTTCTAATGGGACTTATTCAAATGTTGCAACAGGGACAAATAACAGCTATAATGATGTAGCAGCATAGGAGAAAAATATATGGCATCAACATTTACACCTTTAGGAGTAGAACTTCAAGCAACTGGTGAAAACGCCGGTACATGGGGGACGAAGACTAATACAAATTTACAAATTATAGAACAAATTTCTGGTGGATTTACAGAACAATCAATAGCAGGTGGTGCACAAACCACAACTTTATCTGTTTCTGATGGATCAACTGGAGCTGTAATGTCTCACAGAATGATTGAGTTTACAGGAACAATTACAGGAAATCAAATTGTAACTATTCCAAATGATACTCAAACTTTTTATTTTTTAAGAAATTCTACGTCAGGTGCTTATACAGTACAGTTTAAATATGCAACTGGCTCAGGAGCAAGTGTTACTTTTTCTGCTACAGACAAAGGAGATAAAGTAGTTTTTGCAAGTGCAAGTGATGGAACTAATCCTATTATTAAAGAAATAGCTTTAGGTCTAAGTAGTATTGTTTCTGATACATCCCCACAATTAGGTGGCGATCTAGACACAAATTCTTTCAACATAGCTTTTGATGATGCTCACGGAATTAATGATGAGAATGGAAACGAACAAATAGTATTTCAAACAACTTCATCTGCAGTAAATCAATTAGATATAACTAATGCTGCAACAGGTAATGCACCATCTATTCAAGCAACAGGTGGTGATTCTAATATAAATTTAAGAGTTGGACCTAAAGGAACTGGTTTAGTTGAAGTTCTTGGTGCCGATAATCCAGGTTCAATTCAACTTAATTGTGAACAAAATTCGCATGGAATTAAACTTACATCACCTGCGCATACCTCTGGGCAGTCGTATGAACTTAAATTTCCTACTGGAAATGTAACTGCAGGCACTTTTTTAAAAGTAGAAAGTGTGTCAGGTTCTGGAGCCACAGGGGTTGGACAGTTGTCTTTTGGAACTGTTAGTGGTATATCAATGGGAAAAGCTATTGCAGCGGCGATAGTTTTCGGTTAAAAGGAGTTTAGGAGAATAAAAAATGGCAGCACCAAATATAGTAAATGTCACAACGATTAACGGTAAATCAGCGGTAGCTGATTTAACCACAACTTTAACAACAACTTTATTAACAGCAGCATCAGATCAAGTTAACAAAATTAATTTAATTAGAGTTACAAACGTAACTGACAATGATGCAACAACTACAATCGATTCAGAAGTTGGAGGCACTCACAAAAAATTAGCAAATGAACTCACAGTTCCAGCTAACTCATCAGTTGATGTAATAGATAAAAATTCATCTTTTTATTTACAAGAAACTGATCTTATCAGAGGCGGAGCATCAGCAGCATCAACATTAGAAGTCACTATATCATACGAACTGATAGACGACGCGTAGGAGGACTAACCTATGTCGGAAAGTTATCCTAGACGAAACCAAGCCAGAGGGATTTGGAAAATTAATGACATTACCAAAAATATAAAAGAGGATGGAACTTATCCTGTAGCTGGAGAATTTGGTAGAGCTATATGGGCTGGTGGACAAACACCTAGTAATAGTAATGTGGTTGATTTTGTTACTGTTCAAACAACGGGTGACGCAACAGACTTTGGTGATTTAATTACCTCTATGGTTCACTCAGGAACTTCTAATGGAACCAGAGCTTTATTTGGTGGTAACGATGCTAACAACATAAGTTACTATAATATACGTTCAACAGGTAATGGTGCAAATTTTGGCGATTTATCAGTTGACAGATATGGAACAGCTTCTGCAAATAATAATACAAGATCAATTTTTGCGGGAGGTTTTAGTTCTCCAACTAGATATAATACAATAGATTTTAGAGAGACAGCGTCATTAGGAAATTTTACAGATTTTGGAGATTGTAGTCAAAATATTTTTTCATGCACAGGTATGAGTTCACCAACAAGAATGATGATATCAGGTGGAGAAAATCCTTCGACAAGAGTTGATACAATGGAGTTTGTAGAATTTTCGTCTACAGGTAATGCAGTTGACTTTGGTAATTTAGTAGGTGCAGCAGAGTTTGCAGGATCTTCTTCAAATGGAATAAGAGGTTTAGTTGCAGGGGGTCAAGGTAATCCTGCTAATACAGCTGTCATTAATACAATTCAAATGGGTTCATTAGGTAATGCAACAGATTATGGAGATATAAGTTCTGCTAGATCTGGACTAGCTGGAGCAGGTGATTTAACAAGATGTATATGGGGTGGTGGTGCTCCTGCTGGTTCTGTTAATACATTAGAATATAATAATTTTACAAATAGTGGAAACTCTGTAGATTTTGGAGATCTAACAGTTGCAAGAAGTAGATTAGGTGCAACATCATCAGTGCATGGTGGTATAGATACTTATGTACCAAGAGCCCCGGAACTTTATTCACCAACAGGTGAAGTCGTACCAAGAGGCAGTGAAGTTGGAAATGTAGGTATAATAATGAATGGTAGTTTTACTAAAGACTATCAATTTATAAATATAAGTAGTGCAGGTAATAGTTCTGATTTTGGAGATGGTTTAACAACTCAAACAGGAAACTTTGGTTGTGAGAGTACCACAAGAGGTATTAACGCTGGAGATCAACCTGGTGCAACTACAATCGAATATATTACTTTTGCTATAAAAGGAAATTCTGCAGATTTTGGTGATTTAACTAGAGGAGCTGTNACAGCAGGATCTTGTTCAAATACTACAAGAGGACTATTTGCTGGAGGAGAACCTGTTAATAATGTTATAGATTATATTACAATAGCGAGTGTAGGTAATGCTACAGACTTTGGAGATTTACAAGGTAATCAAAATATTTTAACAGGACTAGCAAGTTCAACTAGAGGTATTTTTGCCGGTGGTAATCAATCTCCTACAAACAGAATTGATTACGTAACCATAGGATCAACAGGTAATGCAGCAGATTTTGGTGATTTAACTGTCGGAGGAAATGGACCTGCAGGAACTTCAAGCACAACAAGAGGATTATTTCAAGGTAGAGGAACACCATCTAGAGTAGATACAGTTGATTATATAACTATCGCATCTACCGGTAACGCAACTGATTTTGGAGATTTAACTCAAGGGACAGCAGAGGGCACTGGACTTAGTAATAGTCTTAGAGCAATTATGGCAGGTGGAAACACCCCATCAAACACAAATGTTATGTCTTTTGCCACCATCGCATCTACAGGTAATTATTCTGATTTTGGAGATTTACAAGCAGCTGCTTCACAGTTAGGTTCTTGTTCAAATGGAGAAGGTGGACTTTCGTAAGATTCTATAGTATAAAACCCACAACATGATCATATGCATGCTAAATTATAAAGGAGAAAAATATGTCATCTAAAGATCTGGTAATCCAGAAACTATCAAACTCACCACTGGTTAAAAAAGAGTATAAACAAATGTTAACCAATATNAATGCAACACTACCAGCAATAAAACAATCAAGCTCAAANTTTTATAAATCACACTCACANTTTATGGGTGTTATGNTAGACGTTACAGCAATCACACCTATTAGATCAGTCAAGCATACGCTAGCTGAACTAGATAAAACTAGAATGGCCCTAGAAGAAGCACAGCTTAAAATGATGAAGAAGGATATAGAACTTCGTCAAAAAGAAAAGAAACTAGCTGATGGAGACTACAAAGATGAGCTAGAAAGAGAATTATTAGAAACTGAGATCCTAGAGGTCAAAGTAAACATGAATAATATACAAAACTCTGTATCTGGAGCTATNAGAAAGATGAACTTCTTTACNAATCAATACAAGAGTATCTTGAAGAAGTTAGGTAAAGATGATATCACAGAGGAAGAGTACGAAAAAGAGGAGGCTAGATATCACGTTATGACGTGTATGAAGCAGGCTCTAAATGCTGCTCGTGCAAGAGGTGGAGTTATCGACGAAGGAAACTTGATTTATCTCTTTGACATGGGTATAAATAGTGCTCAGGCACAAGCTGAAATTTATGCTTATTTAGATATGGAAAATAAGTTAATGAAAGAAGGCAAAGCGCCTACTCACGAAATGACCATGGTATGGTTAGAAGCGTGCGCTGATAAATTCTCTGGTGAATCTGTAAAGTTTGCAGAACGAAGAGGATTTAAGCTATACGATGAAGAGTCGCTCAATACTAAACTGTTAGATAATAAGGAGAAACCAAATGGCAAACAAGATAGTTAAATATAGACTTACAGATGCAGGTACAATTCCAACATGGATAGATGATGGTGGATATTATCCTNATNCTNNNGAAGTTATGATCGGTGCAACAGTTGATGGTTCAAGTGAAGTAGGACTTGGTGAACTTGCAAGTGAAGCAGATGTAAAAACTTATTTAGATAGTTATACATCTACTTGGACTGAAAAAGATCCTAGTTCTGATGATCCAGATGCAACTGTACCATTCGATCAAACAGCTGCAGCAGCAGGTATCTGGTCTAAAAAAGTAGGTTAGTAAATGGCTAACTACCCGCAACTCGATAACGCTAGAGGCGTTTGGAACCTGCGTGAAGTCTATGACGCGGTTATGGGTGGGTATTGGCCGAATGCAAATGCTATAGGTTTATTTGGTGGTGGATATATTTCTGCGGGTACAGCTGCAATTGACAAAATTATTTTTTCTACTCCAGGTAATGCTACAGATTTTGGTGATTTAAGTATTAATAGATGGTCACATGGCCATGCAGCTTCCTTTACTAGAGGTGTTTGGGCAGGAGGACAGTCAACACCTGGAGGTATTGTTAATGTCATTGACTATATAACTTTTCCTACAGAGGGTAATGCAGCAGATTTTGGAGATCTTTTAGCAACTAGAGAAACTTTAGATGGATCTTCAAATTCTATTAGAGGTATTTTTACTGGTGGTAATCCTGGAAGTATAGATAATGTAATGCAGTATATTACTATCGCATCTACTGGTAANGCAACTGATTTTGGAAATTTAACGGTTGCAAGACAAAATCTTGGATCTGCATCTTCACCAACAAGACAAGTAAATATGGGTGGTGTAACACCAAGTGCATCTAATGTTATAGATTTTACAGAAATAATGACTACAGGTAACGCTATAGATTTTGGTGATTTAACTGCAGCAAGATCAAATGGTATGCCTGTTTCTTCTTCAACAAGAGCTGTATATGCTGGAGGAGATCCTGGACCTTCTAACGTGGACTTTGTTACAATAGCTTCACAAGGAAACGGAATAGATTATGGGGATTTAAGTGTTGCAAGGTATGCAGGTGGTGGAGCGGACAATTCTGTTAAAGGTGTTTTTGCAGGCTCTTATCCAAATAGTAATACTATTGATTCATTAATAATTGCAACAGGTGGAACAGCAACAGATTTTGGAGATATGACGGCTGCTAGAGAAAAAGCAAAAGGCGTATCAAACTCACACGGCGGACTAAACGACGGGTATCAAGGAACAAGACCTTTACCTAGTGGAAATACAGGAAGAGCTTTAGTCTTGGGTGGTTATAATGCACCAGCAGCAAAAAGTCTAGTAGAAACAGTTAACATTCCTACTTTAGGTAATGGATCTGATTTTGGAAATCTAACAACTGAAATAAGTTCTGGAAGTGAATGTAGTTCTGCAACAAGAGCTTTAAGAGGGGGTGGTTATGGACCCGGATTTACTCCAACAGTAGATACGGTTGAGTCAGTAGAATTTGCGAGTTTAGGTAATGCAGCTGATTTTGGAAACCTAAGTTCAACAAGGGGTAATATAGCAATGAATGGTTGTGGTTCAACTACAAGAGGATTGATTTGGGGTGGTGATAGTCCACTTGTAAATATAATTGAATATTTTACGATAGCGACTGCTGGAAACGCTACAGACTTTGGTGACATGTTAGCAGCAACTAAACTTGCTTCTGCATGTTCTTCTAGCACACGAGGAATTTGTGGAGGTGGAAACACAGCACCTGCAAATATAAATGTTATTCAATATGTAACTATTGCATCAACTGGTAATGCTACAGATTTTGGAGATTTAACTGTTGCAAGAAACAGATTTGGTTCTTGTAGTAGTAGCACAAGAGGTATATGGTCAGGAGGAGATGATGGATCAACATCGAATGTAATTGATTATGTAACTATCGATTCAACTGGTAATGCTACAGATTTTGGAGATCTACTTAATGGTCAAACAGCTAATTCAATGGGATCAACAGAAGTAAGAGGTGTTAGTTTTGGTGGTAGAATTTCGCCTGCAAATATTAACGTAATACAATACGTAACAATTGCGTCCACTGGTAATGCTCAAGATTTTGGTGATTTAACTGAAGTCAAAGAGATGACTAGCACAGCTACAGACTCACACGGAGGACTACAAGGATAATGTCTAATTCAGGAAAAATTTGGGATACTAGAGAAGCTTATCAAAAACAAAGAGCTAATACTTGGGAAACTCCAGGCAATAGAGGTATGCGTATGGGAGGCCAAACAACTCCAGGAGCTAGTGAATCTAATACTGTAGAATTTGTAGATATGATATCTACAGGTAACACCGCAGATTTTGGTGACCTTACACAAGCTAGAAAAAAAGGTGCAGGTGCTGGAGGATTTACTAGAGTCTTATGTCTTGGTGGACAAACTCCAAGTAACGTAAACACAATTGATTTTGTCAATCCTGTTTCAACAGGTGATTTTTCAGACTTTGGTGATCTTGTAAATGCTGGACAAACTACAAACACTTCACATTGTAACAATATAAAAACTATTTCTGCTGATGGAAGTGGGGATGCAGATGGTATTGTAATCACACATATGGCATCACAAGGTAATTCTTCTTTTTTTCAAAACAGAACAAACATTGATACTCAATGGGCTTCAGGAACAGGAAGTAATACAAGATTTTTAATTTGTGGTAAATATCCAGCAAATAATCAAATCGATGCTATGGAGATAGCAACCACTGGTACAAAATTTGATTTTGGTAATTTAACTTCAAGTCGTTGGGGAGTAGGTACTGCATCTAATTCTACAAGAAGTGTTTTTATGGGAGGGAATGTAACTCCAGGCACAACAAATGTTATTGATTTTGTAACTACGGCATCTGCAGGTGACGCAACAGATTTTGGAGATTTAACAGCGAGTGTATATCAAGACTCGGCAGGTGCATCTAATTCTAAATCAGCGATTGTTTTTGGTTATCAAAATAATACGATCAACACTATCAACATTGCTACAACAGGTAACGCTACAGATTTTGGTGATACACTTACATCTACGTTTTATCAAATTATGGGAGCTGACAATGGCGGTGGTGGATTACCACAAGAAGGGGCGTTTCCTCAACGTGCATCAGTAAACTATATGCCTGGATCAGGGAGAGGTTTAGTTCAAGGTGTTGGAGTGCCATTTAACACTAATGTTGATCTTATTCATATTCCTACTGCAGGTAATTCATCAGATTTTGGAGATACTACTTCAGCTAGAAATTATGCTGCGGGAGCTAGTTCTTTAACAAGAGGTATTGCAGGAGGGGGATCTGATCCATCTGCTGTAAATATAATTGATGTTACAGAAATGGCATCAAGAGGTACGTATTCTGATTTTGGAGATACATCAGTTACAAGAGCAAGATCTGCAGGAAATGTGTGTAGTCCAACAAGAGCATTATTTTCAGGAGGAGACACTCCTACAAAATCAGATGTAATTGATTACATTACTATGGCGTCTGTTGGTAACGCTACAGATTTTGGAAACTTAACAGTAGCAAGAACAGATGCAGCTGGAGGTTTATCTAGTTCAGTAAGAGGAGTCGTAGGGGGAGGTGCAACTTCAAGCACTACAGAATCAAATATAATGGATTATGTAACAATTGCTTCAACAGGAGATTCTACAGATTTTGGTGACTTATCTGCTGGTAGAACTTATTTAAATGGAGTATCTTCTTCTACAAGAGGAGTATTTGGTTCAGGAATAACCACGCCGTCTTCTCCTTACGGAGGGGCAATACTTGATTACATAACAATAGCATCAACAGGTAATGCCACTGATTTTGGTGATCCTAGTCAAAATAGATACGGCGCTGCAGGAATGAGTAATTCAATTAGAGGTGTATTTGCGGGAGGTAGATTAGCTCCAAACAACTATAACACTATAGACTTTATAACAATTGCTTCAACAGGAAATGCTGCAGACTTTGGAGATTTATCAAATACAGGTGAATGTTTATGTGGAGCATCTGATAATCATGGTGGTTTACAAGCATAATAAAATAGTGTAGTATCCTACAAAATGAAAGAAGAATTGTTACAGTTATTTCCTACACCTTTATTAATTGTGCCATACGAACAACCTATTGATAAAGAACTAGCTTATTTAAAAACTATCAGTTATCGTAAACAACAACAGAATGGTAACTTTAGATCTGATGATTCTTATTTGTTACGGAACGAAGAGTTTAAAGATAT